>BNJU01000524.1_pt1 | contig 145475 bp, 145 predicted proteins | sample 8539281 | NCBI WGS metagenome assembly BNJU01 (sample SAMD00202456, study PRJDB9452) | human saliva metagenome | isolation source: human saliva | place: Japan | reverse complement strand
AAATACGTATTGTCATATTCGAAGATGCCAGGTTATCGCCAACGACATTGTAAGTTTGAAGAACAGGTGACGATCAGTTATACGTATTTGCTTGCTTGGTGTCACGGTTCTTCACCGCTCGCTGGCGATACAATATGTCGGTTATTGTGCAATGGAGAATTCCAGCAGAATGGCCGACACGCCAACGCCGAGCCACAGTCATCCAAGAAGACCGTGCACCACCCAGCAACACCAGCTACCCCGAAAGAAGACACCAGCAGAGTTCCCCAGGCCGTCAGCAGATACGACAGCGCCAACCTTCTGCGCCGTTATTCTCCCCGAAAAACGCCTATCCACGGAGCCAAAGAGAACTGAACAGCGAACAATTTGCTGGGATTTCAGAGACAGTGAATACAGGAGCCTTCACGAGCGCCATCCAGTTGCTATCGTTTATCCTCGCTATGTCGCAGTCTGGCACGCCTGCGCAAGTACTTTCGAATGCAGTCAGATGTTGCATCGCGTTCTGTAATTACTACTGATATCACGTTTGTCGATGGGGTCAGTTGTTATCTAGGCCTCTGAAGAAGAATAAAGAAAAGTTAGCAGATGATTACGCTTTTTTATTTCTCCCGCTTTTGTGTCAGCGATATTCAATACGCAGCGCCGCTGCACAGCACGCAATTACGCAGATTGGCGTGACGATTTACGCCGACGTCGCCAGAGGAACCCGACGGTCGATTTGCTCAGATGCCAGCTTCACGCCGCTTGTTTCCCGAAGCCCCTCATCGTGCCGCGTTCAGCGGGCTGAGCCTTGCGTTCATGGTTCACGTCACCTTTGCGATTACCGTTCACGTTCACCCTGCCGCCGCCTGGTTTTCACCCAGTGGTCTGATCAGGTCCTGAATTTCGCCAGACTGCGTCCGCTCATCCGTGCCCATCGACAGACCGTCAGCCTCATTGGTGTTTCGACATAACGTTTCATAAACGCCCGCTCAAAGCGAGCGCCACGACGGAAGCATCACCGACTGAACATCATGTTATTTGGGGCCCACGTCCGTACTGTTAGCATATAAGCTAACAAAATTGAACTTCAAATGAAACATTATGAATACGCTGAAAAGGAGCGATACAACATTGATTATGCGGTTCCATCAAAGTTTGACGAGAGATATGCAAAGAACTGGCCGAACAGTTCGTAAAAAGGAATTGCTCATTGCGCAGTGTTAAACGCCAGCGACGGAGTTATCTGTTCTGCGCAGAAGACCCAAAGCCCGCTCTTCCGTCAGTCATTCAGCAGTTGTTTTGGTTTCGAGCCTGTTCGTTCGCGACAAACCCCGCACAAAACAGAAGATAGCGCGCTGGACCGGTAAGTGCTGGGCGGTCAGACCAACATTGGTTTCAACGGCTTCATGGAACAGCGAATTCCCACGCAGCCGAAGAACCCATCATTGTCAACCGTCACCACCTAGCACCAGCCGGCTGGTCACCAAACGTCAGGTCAGTTAAGAGCAGACGAACAACATTTATACGATTATAATGGCAACCTAAACTGGGTCAAAGAACGAAGAGCGCGCTAGTCATCGAACGAATGACAACAGAAAACAGCAACGGGAGTTTGATTTTCATCTGATAAATATTGTTATCACAACAAAGGCTCCGACAGCGTTACATACTGAAAATATCGTCTCAAACGACGCTTGTTCAAATTTTCAAGAGCAGTCGTCTTCAGATGAACCGAGTTCTTCGAGCGGTCAGAAATCGGGTTCGCTTGATGAAGCCGAAGTTAGTGGTGTCGAAAGCACGTTCTGAAACGCCCACCGAATATTTAACATCCAAAGACAGCAGAAGGCGCAATCAGCAGCGGTTACGATGGGCCTGCTGACGAAGAAGGTTAGAAAACTAACGTCTATTGCTGGTCTAGAACAGCGCCCGGCACCTGAGAGCAAAGAACAACACGCAACGATTTGCTTCTGATTTCAGTCGACGCTGTCAAACGTCCGTGTGGCCCGAAATATTCTCATAATTAAACGGTGAACATCATTTATCCACCGCAGCCGCCACAGCGGCTTGCCTGAACGCCTGTCACGTCCGGACATGTTTGTTGGCACGATAAATGGCGCAACCTCAGTCATCGTCAATCACCTTTTCAAGGTCATAAACAGTCGAACAAAACGTTACCGACGACGAAGTTGCCGATCTGAGTTCAACTTCGGGAGCATTGTCCTTCAATAACGGATGATGTTAGCAGCTCTTCACGTCGAGTCGGAAGCAGAACTTCGATGTCGATGTTCAGTAACCTGTTACAATCGCAAAGCTGGTATGACAGAAAGAGCCCAGTCTTCGATTTGCTTTACTGGATGCCACTGAACGGTCGAAGACCAAGAAAGAATGCGCCACACGGAAACGTTAAAGCGTACAAATGGTGATCGTCGTCGCAAACAAAAACCTTCACCAGAAAGTGAAATCACCGACGGTGAGCGCAGCCCAGCGCAGCAAGATGAATCATAGCCCAGCGACGGCGAATAGCCCCGTCGACGGCAGAACCATTCATGAAGCGCAGCCGAGGCCACCAGACAAAGAATATGAACGGTTTCAGACAGCTGAAGACGGCGCCGACGCTGGAAACTGGCGATGTGCCACAAAGCAATTTCGCTTCTGTCGTCATGCCAAACAACGTTCTCGAAAGTAACCCCAAACAACGACGAATTAAACGAAAACATCAACAGCATGAACCAAACCCGATGCAATCCATCATCGAACATGGTCTCACGATCGACCCCGAGAAGACGACGAATGAAAGCCCGCCTCGAAACCCGGCAGTTGTCAATCACGAGGTCACCGTGGCCCAGAACCACCAGCCATGACGAAAAACATTCATTGCACCGGAGTCAAGAGAGCCGAGAAAGCCTGAACAAGTCTGGGAGTTAAAGAAAAGGAAGATGAAACAACAGTCAGTCCATTGTAATCATGCCACGAAGATGTCCCGTTTAATCAGATTGTCGGTTGTGGGAAACAGATCAACAAACACACGAATGAGCGAGCCACATTGCTGGCGACGATCTGTCAATCCCCGCAATATATGAAGAAGAGGTCATCAACCTCAGCGAGACAGAATGACCGCGCCAGCAGTTAACAGATATTGTCGCCTCAGTAATAGTGCAGTACCACAGAGCACTCATCTCAACAACCTTATGACACGGCATTTGCTTCATGACGTCAGCATGACGCAGCTCCGGTCGTTGTGTCGGCAAAGTCGATACAACAGTTGGCCTTCAGCGTCAAAGAACGATCTCGTTGTTGGGTTTCGTCACTACTTTTGGCTGAAGCTGATCAGCAACCTCAATCAAGAAAACATGAATAGATTCGAGGGCGTCAGGCCCATCAGCCCGCCCATGGCCTGCCGATTGGTGGTGCCTGGCGTCAACAGTTCTCGATGGCGACATTTCATTGAAGCCTTCCTTCACTGGTCCGCTTGTCAGAGGTCGAAAGAAGCCGAGGGCCTGTGAGCACATTTTATATAACGCCTCATTTTTGCTTGACCATTGTAATAAAAGAGTTTTTATATATACTGTTTTACAAAATCAGAAGCGAGTTAATGAATTATCAAACATTTTCTGGGAGATTGCAGCGAGCCGTCAGCAGGCGTCAAAGATGCTTATGTGCCTGAAGAGGCGCTATTGACAGAAACACATTGTCACTTCAGCGTTACAGAATATCTCAGGCAAGATTAACTTATCTACAACAGCATCACCTGCATTGTTTGGCGTAGACGGGCCGAACAGTTGTTTGTTCATGATGTTTGTCACCCGTCAGAAGAGGCCAACCGGAGTTGCTCGACTTCGAAGGTTCATTTTCACCGTCATGGCTGCAGATGTCGACGATGCCGGAGAAACTGCAACAGCGTGCCGAGGCACATGTCGACATCGGCAAACGCAAAGTCACCGGCAGGCATTAATCCCATATCAACATCACAAACAGATCAGAGCAACCTCGTCACGGTTGTTTGAGCAGTCGATAACCTGCCCAGCAACCGGTTTCAGGCGAAGAGAATCACAGCAAAGGTGATTTGATATCAGCGCAGAGTTTAGTCCGCAACAAAGGTTTTTCAGCGACGACGAATGTCAATTACCGTTGCAGCCTCGATGAAACATAATGAATACAGCGACGTTTACAATTGATAGCCGAACCAGCGAGCAGGTCGTCGATGCCGGTTCGACGCAGAATGGTTCGCATGGCATCGGCACGACCACGTTCAACGTCGCTTCATAGCTGATCGTTGCCGCCAAGACGGTGTCACCATCAGATCAGCAGAACTCGATGATCGCAACGTATCATTGCCCGCTGATCTCGGTGAAACCGAAGACAGGTCGATGAGTGGCAACGCCAGCTTATTGCCTTGACATTATTGATGAACAGAGCGATATCTTGCTTGAAACATGAAGAAGCGGCGAGAACAGCAGAAATACCGAATGCTGGCGTCATCGGGTCAGACTCTGACATCTCGTGGGCTCGCGTCAGCGTCAGCAACATTGCCGCCAGCCACCTCATGAAGAAACAGCGTCCGTCTGTTCGGCTGTCTCAAACGTTTCAAGAGCGTTATGAACTGATGATTTACCTTCAACTCCTCAATAAAGTCAAGAAGCACCCGAGTTTGACAGCAGGGTCATATTTTAGGCCCCATTAACGTCGACCTTGAACTCCTCTGTTTAGCGATGAACATTTTTCGTTACAGCAGAACCTCAGCTTTACGGTGCCGATAACATACCCCGTCAAAGAAATTTGTTATATTATCGAAAACGCCAGCCGCGCCTTGCCGTCGCCCGGTAAAGAAGGTGATAGCGTTGGCCAGAAGTCATTGGCGTACCAGCAGAGCCATCGCTGCCCGTGTCAACTGCCTCACCCTGAACAGCCTTGTTTCCATTCTGTTTTGTTCGGAAAATGACTTTCAGAAGAGTTCACCGTAGGCCGAAATATTTTGCGAGGCGGTTCAGTCGTCAGAGGCGAGCCAGAAACAGGCCCGATCTGGTTCGCTAGTCGATTGCATTGCATTGGTTTAGATAACGCCGAGAATGGGCGGCCCACCATCATAGTACGCCGCTTGCCGATATCACTTTCATCGCCAGGCCGTCACCATACAGACTTCAGGCGAGCCGCCTCGCTTCGTTTACCTGCTCATTGTGAACTGTTCACCCTGGGAGGTACCACGCTCCTGTCTGACCCCAACGCCATTGTCAGCACGGTAAGAATTGTCGAACGAACAGACCGCGTCCGCCCAGTGACGCCCAGCACCGTGCACAGTAAATGTTTACCTGTCCTTCGCCAGCGAGGTTTTCTTCACTCGTCACCGTCTCACACCGTTGCTATCCGGCAAGACTGAACATCCCTGCCATTGTCTGCATGACGCAGACAGACTGGCCCACCACCGAGCCTGTTACGGCGGAAGTCAATTTGCGAGCGTAACTCCGCAGTTCTTCCAGTCCGACAGACTTGGTTCCCGATGATTGTACAAGTCAAGACGATCCGTCTCCATGTTTGATTATTCTGTCGAGGTCAGATGCACCGCCAACCACAAGCTTCCCGTTCCAGACCAGGTTCGATATTCTTTTCAAAACCACAAAACCAATCAAATTTTAGAGGGAAAACGGGCAACCCCCGTTATTTATTTCTCCTCATACGTATTGGCATATCCTTTTAACGTTGCAACACGCACGTTTGTCGAGCCAGCCGAATGAATGCTCAATAATGGAGCAGCTCAAGAATGGAGCGTCATATCAAGACGTGGAGCCGCCTGCTATCACCGCGGAGCCGCCGGGAAAAAATTTTCGCACAACACCGTCTTCAAACCATATCGCAAAATTCAACACGAACGAGCGCTCATCAGCAACAAAATACTTCAGACAAACGTGCGTTATATTGCCGAAAGAAACGGAGCAGTGCGATTACGAAATCAATCCGAACAATGAAGAAACATGCTCAGAATCAGCCAGACCGACAACAGTGGCATCCGACGTCAAGTCAGGTTGTCACGATCATCCGTGAATCACCAGCAACGCCTTATTTTCACCAATTGTTTAAACGCAAAGTCGGTGAGAACGTCAGTCTTTCAACGATGTTTGTAGGGTCAATTGTCACCAGTTACACAACAAGAGTTATTACGAAAATTACTAGCTATAATCAGGTTTTTTAGCGGGCAGTCGTGCTTGTATCAGTATGAGCGGGCTCATTGAATATGAAAAGATAGCGTTAATAGCTGACAAGCACCGCACGTGCGCGAAGAGACAGCGTTACGTCAAGAGTAACATCAACGAGCACGAAACAGCTTTCGTTGTTTCGTGGCGTCTTTACGATATTTTGCCACGACGGCGGGGAAACGTTTCCGGGAGCAGGATCAAATGACCCTTCCAGTAATCAACGTGAAAACACTGAACGTCCACTGACAACACAGTCACCAACTGGTAGTCGATGCGAGTTGAACTGAGCTGGTCTATCGCGGAAGCCCATGACAACCGTGGCGCGGCAAACATTTTTGGCGTTCAATCTCATGAAACACCATCATGACATCCGAAGATGCAAGCCCGTCGTCACGCAAAATGAGAGGCCACCAGTAACGCGTTTGTCAGTTGCGTTAGCAGCAGCGTTTTGTTCAAACAAGACTTCACACCGTCGAGTCACAGCGAAAAATATCCTCGATACTTTCAAACGAAATAAGGCAGCGTCATCGAGAAAATATCGGTTCTTCAGAAAGAGCGAACCCTGAATTGCTTCGTCGCGGCCGGTCGTTGTTCAATCAGTTCAGCATTATTCGCCCAGTCGAGCAGCAGTCCAGAAAGATGCCAGTACCACCGTGGCGACGGACGAGATTGAATCGTCGCAGTTGATTCTTCGGTTATGACGCGGAAAGGTCGACCCCAGTCGACCCTTCATCGCCTCACACCGTGCCGCTGATAACGCCACCGGGAATCACGAGCGTCGGCAGACAGGTTTGAGAAAGGAAACCCCAGACCATGACGTGGCAGCATTGAAAACCGTCGTCGGAGAACGACGCGAGATGGACAAACAGCACAGAAGCGAACATTGGATCCGCAGCTTATTTGTCAGAATCAATGTCGCACCAGATGCCCGACTTGCGTCTTGCTCGACAGCACCATCAACGATTCTGCTTGAGCCGCAGGTCAGGTTCGCGTCATCATGAATGAGGTCCGCAGTCGAGCATCGGAGCAGGTCATCACGACAACTCATCCGAAAATGGCACCGAGTTGCACCGTAACAAGACAAAGCGAGTTAACGTCTATTGTTATCGTGAAAATCTACTTGTAGCTGAAGTCGACCGTGTTAGCAGTCGGAACGAAGTTCATCAAGAATACCAGTTACTGTTAAAACGAACAGAAACGTATTGCAAAGGTTTCGATGCTGAAGAAATGGTTTTGAGAACACAGCGACAGTACAAATAATCTGAATACGGCGTCTTCGTTCGCACCGCGAAGAAAACGAAAAATGCGTCGAAAGAAAGAAAAAGTGAGTGGTTAGCAATAAAACACAGAAGAAAGAAAATAGCAATGGCATTAAATATATTAGAGTTGTTTACTGTTATTGGAGAAACAGTTTTCGCGGTAAGCTCGTACCTGGCAGAGAAAATGCAAGTCGGCTCGCGTGAGAAAAATCTAGTGCCCGGGCGAGCCACAAAAGACAGCAAAAGAAAAAGAATGACCGTTGCAAGAATGTTACCAGCCCAACGTTGCAGTACCGCGACTTGTCAAAAAAGAAAATGGCGCACAGGGCATTTAGCCAAACGGAAGGTCACATAATGTCGCGAAGAGAGATCGTGAAATGTCATCTCTTTATGTGGTCGGGTCGAAAAAGCGAACATTACAGAAAGGAACCATTGGTTTTGGTGAAAGATTGCAGCACATTGTCAGTCCGCTGGTGCCAGATACGCCAGAACGATCGAGTTTGACGTCAGCTGCTAAAGATATTCGGCCGCATTTTCATTAAAGCGCTTAAGAAATATAACAGGAATGAATCATTGTTCACCAGATTGTCCGAGAAATAGTAATGAGACGGTGAAGAACAAAGAGTGTCGAATGTCATCTCAATACTGCTGGCGCGATTGTGCGCCACGCGAGCAGCGTTCAACGGTCGAGCTGAGCAAACAAAGAGATAAATCAAATCATCGGGCAGGGTAACACTCGCCGACAGCCCAGCACTGCGCCAGCAGCAGTTTATTCACTGGTAGCTGCCAGGTCTGGCGATAGCAGCCACATGGAACGCCCGCGATAAAACAGCGGGTTCGTCGCATACAGCGAGAACAGCGACAAGTCCAGTTCAATCCGCAGAATACCGCAGTTGGTTGGTACCGTTATTTTACCGGCCATAAACGTCGAAAACGGTCAAATACGCAATCAATAATAAAAATATACCGTCGTGCCATAGAAGGCACGGCGTCCGCGGTAATGCTTGGTTTAACCAGCTAAAGGTCATTCACGAGAGTTCAGTTATTAGTGAATGGCCCGAGCTAAGATGCACAGCTGCACATCCGAGATGATTTAATGCAGGAATGATCAAAACAAAATGAGGCAGATGATGCCCCAGAGCACGTCCAGCAGCAGGTTTTCCGATATCGATGAGCAGATCAACATTATAAAACGTTTCGATATCTGGAAGGATAAAGATTTCAGGAGCCACCGAGGCATCAGAGTCGAAACGTCACATTAACACTGATTTAGCAGAACAGCAGATTTTGCCCGCCTGAGCCCTCCGCAACACATCAACAGCCAGTTGACGGGGAAAGTGGTTCGCAAACAGCGAAGTTTTGTCTCCGAAAGGAACCGTCCGGCTCAGCCTGATCAACGACCGTCTGCGATCTCAGTCAGGCGAGCTCACGGCCGGTTTGCAACAGAGCCGAAACAGCATTACCAGATAACGTTTCATCTCGAAAACAACGGTCTGGCGCACCGCGACGGTCAGTTCGTACCGAAGACGGAACAAAGAAATCGAAGACGTTATTCTGTCAGCCCAGCGAGCGAGAAAGTTACCAGCAGCCCGTGAACGGTAGTTGCAACTTCCGCAACACGACCGTTCATCGTCTGTCATTGCTTCAGTCCGATGCAGTGGTTAAAACAGCCAGACCGACCAGCACGACCAGATACGGAGCACGATTGTCACGGATTTCAATCAGTTCACGAAGCGTAAGCAACCGATGATTGCGACGCTGTAAAGTTAGCAGATATTATCTGGGTGCATGAAATATTCGGTAGATTAGCATGTCATATTGCGGCGACGATGAAAATTATTACCACAGCTCAGGTAAATACGCAGGCAGTTAAACAATCATTTCGCAGTCGTAATGGTTAATCACGTTTATGGGCCCAGCGCTCGGTTCAATCATCTTTGGTGATGATGATAAGAAACGAGAACTGCGGCCAGTCGTGTATTAACGATAACGAAGACACACGACTGGCCATCAGTTATTCAATCTATTTGCGCGACATCAAACATGAGTTTGCCAAAACAGCGTCGAAAGCGGTATTTTGTCATCATTCAAACATTGCAGTTCGGCGTCTCAAGAGCAAATTACCGGAATAAGTCATTAACAGTGCGGGTGAACAAGACCGAGACTTTCGCAGTTCACGAAGTTTGCGAAGATGCGGTTTTTGACAACGAATGCCGGGTGATGCACAGGTGGCTCGCGACTTTATTTCGGCAGCTTGACGGTGATTGAGAAAGCTGACTTTGAGGGTTATGCAATCACTTGATGATGGAGCAATCAATCGGTCGATGATGGAAAGGCGGCCGAGCTGCTGTTGAGGCGGCTTGCTGGCTTTGACCCAGCTATGAACTGAAAGTGCTCAACCATCCTTATGATCGGTGACGGAGAACAGCTGGTACGGGCCGAGGACCGCGAAAGTTACCGACAGCACAGCGACCAAAGGCGCCGTAAAGACAGCAAAGACAGGCATCAGGCGAAACCATCAGGCGAACGATCAGCATTGCAGACGAATCACGGTGGCGATGGTCATAAAGACAGGCGGTCAATCGATAATGTTCAATACGGAAAGGACCACCGCCCATGAAATGAACACGTTTTATCCTGAGTTCAGGAACGAAATGGCATCAAGCGACGGTGCCGTACTTGCCACATTAAGCGCAGCATCAACGATCATCGCAACACGCCAGTGTCGCCCACACGTTTCATGGACAGCTGACCTGCAAGAGCCCCTGAACGCACCCGCAGAGGCCGTCACGAACCGCCAGCCGCCCTGCCGCGGCGACGCCACGCCCAAACCACGCAGCCAGCCAGCCCATGTGTTAGCAATGGAGAGCATACTGTTGGGCTGAACGAAAACGTATTAATGGTGTCTGGATAATTCGGTCGAAGAAAGCCGCTGGTCTACCACGTTGCCAGCGGCAAGTAACCATAAGCACAGCCCTTTCACTCTGGCCAGGTTGTCTAGGATAGAATAAAAGAGAAGTTTTATTTGGCCAGATTAAAAATCACAAACCATACCTTAAAAAATGTAACATACGTAAAAACAGGAACATTGTGTGTAGCCGATTGGCCCCAGTCAGCGCGCTCATTGCACGTAGTAAAGGCGAGAGACAGGTTTGAGGCAACACGGAACCGTTAAACACATGACTTGACAGCGAGGCTGAGGAATGCGCCTGCGTGAGCTCATCGAGGCTTGAACGTGGGGCAACGAACGTTGTCCGCCCATTACAAACAGTTACATCATGACAGAATGACAGCCTGACCATGCATGCACCTCGTCTGCTCATTCTCGATCAGTTCACTGGCCCCACCCTCAGCACAGCATCTGGCACTGTTTGGTGCCGTTTGCCATCTGCGATACACCAGTCATTGGCGCATTTCGCACTGGGAGCAGGCTGATTTGTTCGAGACCATGGAGCCACTGGAGAATCATTATTCTGATCAATTAACCAACGTCGATGGGACAACCATCTAATAATAATTTATAACCATCTCTTGCCGAAAATATGCAGGTACAGTTATTTGTTTTGTTGAGCAGCGGTATAAACTATTGCTAATATGTACCCCGAACGCGAGCAAACCGAAGCGTCAAAAGCGGATTATTAAGAATTGAACATCATTTGGTAAATCGATCTGAAAAGAGAAAGCTGCCGAATGACGAATTGGCGAAAGCCACCCGAACGTCGATCCAGCCGCCGGCAGGCGAAGAATTGTCCGAGGCGAGTGGCAAAGAAACAGACTCACTCTGAAACAGTTACGAGCAAAGTCAAAACAGCAGCAGTTATATAAACAGTGACAGAAAGAGACCATGCAGCACAGTAACGAGTCAGCGCATTGAGTGGAAACAGTTGCCTGACAAGCAGCAGCCTGGCAGCATTGACCCATCGTCAAAACGCCCCTTGAACTATCACCATGTTCGGCACGCCTGGGATTTGCCTTGTTCACCGCGCTGGTGTCAGGCCAGTCACCTGGCGACGGTTCGCCATGAGTACATGAAATATCCTGTTGATGGCTTCCCAAACCCGTCAAGACCATTGCATGAACTTTGAAACGGCGGCGATAGGCAACAGAAGAAGAACATAGTACGTTAACCAGGTTAAAATTATAGCCAACACAGAAGAAAGCATGCGGTTAAAAGTTGTACTGCCTTCAGCAGCGAGCCCGAAGACAGGCGGCGAGAAAGAAATGTTGCCGCTCACCAATGACAAACAAATCTCAGTTGTGGAAGAGAAATCGAAAGCAATGACAGGGCACAGTCAACGACCAGCAGGTTTTCCCGAAAGAATATATATTGTGGCTGGGACGTTGCCGATACGGCCTGTCACAGTAGTTATCCGAACGCTTAATGAAATTCAAGAAGGACAGCGCGTTTCAGCAAAGATGGTGTTATAGATGGTTATCGACCGAACAAATACCATTATTTTCGGCATGAATGAGAATTGTCGTACCCATGCCGATGGCTGAAAGAGCGCGAGGTTTCATCTGCAAATACGCGCACGGATTGGTCTGGTGCTGGCGAAGATGATGTTTTAGTCATAGTCGTTAAAGAAGAGTTAAGACGTCTTAAAGAACAAGGCATGCGTATTCGATTAGGCACATATAGGCAGCCACGACTACTTAACAGAATATCAATTATGAAATTTTAAAGAAAAGAGCGTTGAAAATTATTTTTGATGAGACCACTGAAAGAAGACGCCGGTGGAGTTGAACGCGGTTCCACTCAGTTCGTTCGGCACTGGCTGGCGAGGTCATCAGAGGTTGCAGAACGGTAACGGTTGCCACACGATGAATAAGAGGACGGTCTGCAGCGAAAGTTCACAACGAGCAACAACCGAACAAGACGCGACCCGAAATGAAATAACTCGAAGAACGAAAGATCCGTTAAGGTTGTTAACAGAAAGTTTGAATGCCAGATAGCAGATTTGTGCAAACATAGTACGCAGCGAACATTGCCGAAATACCCAGAGGGCGAGCCGATCGCGAAGTCACGGTCAGCAACAGTCATTGATTGTTTCGACGTCAAAACCGTCGGTGCTTCCACAAGCACCATGCCTGCTGGTTCGATATTTCGCTGGCCGACGGGTCGGTCAGTGCGAGGAATTATTGCCGTTCCGGCGAGCCATCAATACGCCATTTAAACAACGCAAACCGCGACGACGCGTTGTTACAACAGAACATTTTCACCCGCAGTCATTACATCTGACGCCTGCATCGTCGAGCGAATAGACCCGATAACGCATGCAGAAAGTCCGATATCGCAGAGTGACGGCGAGCCACGACTGAAAGACACCATATCGGAAGATTTTGACGACGATTCAGTTCAACAGATTGCCGACTGAACCAAACGACGACCACAGCATCAGAAACGAAAAGACCACGGTCACAAGAAGAAGACGCACAAACGGTCACATCTATTGGCCGACGGTTTCATCCAACGAATCAACGAGTCAGCGAAGCAGTTTTCTTGCAGCAAACGAAACAGCATCTGTTACCAGCGCGATGGCACGCCTGACAAGGAGTTATCGCAACCATCATCAACTGCGAACGGTCGAAACCACGCCGACAGATTACGAGCAAACGCCGCTTGAACCTGCCTCAACGGACGGCATAAAAGCAGCCCGGGCCAGTATCTCATGGACCCGGGTCATCGACGAGCCAGCAGCAATCAAAGCCTGTTCAGGCCGCAGAACGTCTGAATGAAACCGAACCATCAGACAGGCATGAAGCATCTTCATCTGACCTGACTCATCTGATGGCGAAAGTCCACAGATGAACAGCCCACAGCTGGTTCAAGACGATAAGACCGGCATGTTCAGAAACATCATGAGTTCAAAGAGAATTGATCGACGTTGTCCTGTCGTTAGTGGAGTTGACCCCTATTACATATTTGAACGGCAGGTCAAATTTAATGGAGCGTCACGGATCATGCCAGTTGCCAGAAAATCAACGTTAGTCCGACGACCGAGAACATGCATCAACGACCATGAGCCTCCATCACGCCCTTCGTCAAATTGGTGATGATGGCGGTCCAACAGTCCAGTGCCCTGACGATGCCGGGCACCTGCTCAGCGTAGCACCAGAATGATTATACTTTGATGATACGAGGAAAGACTTGAAGAAACAAAACCACAACCACAGGCCGGCGTAATATCGTTAACGATTTCGCCGGTTTGTTGAAACGGTCCATCCAGTTTCGAACGACCTCGACGGTCAGGCCACAACCCGCATGCAATGAGACAAACAGTCACGCGTTACCGGAGATGGCAAGAAGATTGGCGGGCAACCTCACTGGCCAGCCTGGACCGATGAAAAGAGATCAACCCAAAGAGAAAACTGTTGAAAACCATCGAGCCCCGCAACCTGGCCTCATGACAGAGCATGATGTTCGAAGTTTGATGACAGCCAGAACGTGACGGTCGATGTCTTTAGCGCCAGCCCGCACGGTCATCTCAGCAACACCAGCCGACACGGAAAGCGACACAAGACAACAGTTAGCAGAATAGCACAATAATCGGGCGACAGGACACGCCCATCAATACCCCGAACTGCAGATGCGGTCGAACATGCGACAGTGACGCAGGAGACGGACGAAACATATGGTTATCTCCACCCGACGCGACCGTTTAAAGAGCACCGAAAGAATCGCCTGGCGCGCAGTATTTTGTTGAAACATGACGCCAGACGCCCAGTTACCTGAAACACTTTAGTCCAACGCCCAGCGGCGAATGCAGGCTGCGGCCACAGCTTAGTGCCGATTTTCACCACGTCGGGCGACGACTACAACAACGGTGAGCAGAGTTCGAATGCGACATTGACGCCGATCGTTATCGTCCCGCGCAACAAACACAGAGCTTAGTGGTTATTGGTACAACAGCACCGAGCAGAGTCAACACCGCTGCTGAAACAACGGTTTTTATCGTTTTCTTCGGTTGTAACGCTTGCCGGCTACCGCACGCCAGCGTGAGTCCGCCCCCTGCTGGTTACCACCGAGGCCAGCACGCGTGCTGAACCGACACGATCCAGAGAGCCGATTGAGTGAATGAAGAACAGCACAGCCTGTCGACGCAACGGACTGCGGGTGTCGCGGCGCAGCACCACATTTCGGCATGACGGCATCACTGGCACGTCCTCGCGCGGTTCACACCATAACGAGCGGCGGAGCAGGCAACAGCAAACACAGCAGAGCGAACCAGAGACGCTCCGTTGGAAACCTTTAGTGTCTGAGACGATACCGCACGAATTCGACACGACAGTTCATCGAGCGATCAGCACTGTCGCCCGACTGAACCCCATGACGTCGTGCCCGTCTAACGAACAGGGGCCTCAAGTCAAATCCATCAGCGAGTTAGTGCCCAGGAGAACGATTTCGACGTTGCGCCATCAACAGCATCAACGTCTGAACAGCAGCAGTGCCACCCGCAACAGCGACCGAAACCTCGTCAGTTAGATTAAAAGCACCAACATGACGAAAATATGATTGAGTGACCGACATCCGCGACGCACGTTCAACCAGAAGGTGAGTTTTCGGTCATTGAACAAAGCGACGAAATCGGTTAAACAAGCACGCCAGTCACGACTGGCGAGATGAAGAAATGTCTGAATCGAACGTCGTAAAGAATAAAAGGAAGAACAGAAAGCCTGAACGAGAGTTGTTCAAACGAAGAGCCACAGATCAAGTCAGACGATTTTATCGAAGACCACGAAAGAGGTTTCAAGAATTCACTTCCCCAGCTAGTGAGCACTTCAAGCGCGAAGAAGAACTGCAGAACAAATTATCTTCTTCCGGCTGTTATCCCGGCGTAGAACAGGAAAACACTTCCGTAGCGGTCTGAATAGTCGCAATGAGGATATATCCAGCCTGTGTAGAATATCGTTCCCTTCTGACGAGGCGAGAGCCACCACCAGCAGCGCCCGCAGAACATCCAGACCTTGAAAGAGCGAAGAGTGGCGCGACGCCCCGAACGATGAACAGCCTGCCTTGCCTACCGCCCACCTAGCCGCAGCCCCGTGCAGCACGGCGCAGCAAACACACCCGGGAGACTGTCGAGCACCCAGGCCGATGAGTTGCTGTCAGACAACACGTCCAACAGAGCTCACTGTCGAGAAAATCCCCTCAGTATCAGACACCATCGATGGAGGAAAATTGAAAACCTCTGCTGCCCGACGAATGATTAAAACAACGTCATATGACTAATGATTTGGTGAAAACAAAACAACCTCGGTTAAGTTTAGATAGTTCATTTAACGAAAACCGTTCACAGCGACAGCAGTCACGCCAGACGCAGTCGTTGCTTATAGACGCTGGCGGCGGCAAATACCTGGGCAGCGCGACGTTACGGTAGATCACCGTGCCGCGCCAATGAAACCGTTACCGTCATTTTGCCTGCCCGCCAGGCGCAGCGCACCGCTTGCAACGGGCGACCACGCCGCCCGCAGTGGCCGTGAGCCGAGTGCGCCCGCGGCTGCGAAAGAGTTAGACCACGGAAGTTTTCCACCGCCCAGTGCCGAAAGGGCAACGCAACCTCGCAGTCATTATGACAGTTTGGATCTCCAGTAAGTGCTCAGCAGTACCGGCGGCGCAAGACAGAGCTGAGCAAAACAATCATGCTCATCAAACGCAGGATTGGCGCCCGAGGGCGTTACCCACGTCCTTCATCGGTCACCCCTCACGTCAAGATTGAGCAAACACGTTACCCGAAAGCGACCAATCAAATCACGCAGAACAGGCTCATTGCCGATCGCGAGATGGTTTGTCAGCATTGCCAATGACGGTCGAACACATATGATTTGTCCAGACCGTCTGGCGAGCAAGGAAAACAATTTACTCGACGATAAACGAATGATCAGTCTGCCGACGGAAAACGAGCCACCACCGCGCTTGCCCATAGTTAGCGCCCAGCGGCGGACAGACAAGCCGTGAAAGCTCGCGTTATATCGACATTGTCGATGCCGAACGAAGACGAAACCGAATGACAACAGAACCGCTGACTCACAGCCAGCAGATCAGCCACGCAGTGCCCGCACCGTAGTTACCGTCAGAAAGAGACAGCTTGCAAGACGATTATCATCAGCAGTTTACCAGCACAGCCCAATCACCGCCGAAGATGATTGAGCCTGTGGCATCAACAGTTCGTCGTAAAACGATCGCGAAAATTTCAACGCACAGAATGCGTGGGGCACGGCATCATACGGCTAACGACGCGTTTTCGTTCGCACCAGACAGCTCGAACAGCAACACCTGTCGTTAGTGATGATGGGGACCCGCGATTTTCCCTCATCAAATACCGTAAAGAAAACACAGTCGCAGTTGCGAAGGATGATTGTTTTAACAAACATTATAGCAGATGACGGTTTTCTGGCAATGAATCGCAAGACGATTGGTTACAGGATCAAATGCCTTTCATCCCCCGAGGATTGTCGATTTAGACGCCTGGCGGTAGTATGCAATTTGTGGGCCGTCGCAGTTAACAAAATAGTAACGGAGGTTTCCCCGCACAAAGAAGAACCCGAACAGCAGCACACAACAGGCTGTCGCCGAACGTTATCACGGAAACACCCCAGCGTTGGAGACGAAGATCATTCAAACATTTTGGCAAAGGGTTCAACGACGACGTAATCAAAGAGGCCGCTGCCTGGCGAGGCGAAGACTGGCGACGCGCTGTCAGAGCGCAGATTTCTCCACACGTCAGCTCGGCGACGTTGCGAGAGCGGGGTTACTAACCGTACACGTCACGTGCGCCAGAAGGTAACACCACGGCGCGCAGTGGCGCGTCGTCATACCAGCCAGTGCTTCGTCATCAAATTAACTGTTGCTGTCGACCGTCCCGCGCATTTGACCGCCAATCGTCCATATGTATTTTGGCGAACACAACCGCATTCCCATCCTTGGTTGGTGGTCGCCGTCAGATCATTTTGTCGCCGGCGTCATTAACGCACCATTGTGAATGACAACAGGATTGGTCGAGACCGGAGTCCTCCACTAAACATTGCCGCAGGCAAGATCATAACCGAAGTCAATAGCCAGAAAAGAAGTTGTATCTTTCACGAGCTGAGCCTGCACGTCCACAATCATACGAGAAGTATTCATTTCGGTTAGCTTTTTGTCTCACGAAAGCGCAGATCGGCATTCGCAGTGGCAACATGAATGGTTCCCAAAGAACGCACCGTGCCAGTAATTATTTACCGCGTCAATGGCGCCCAGTTAAGACGCAGATGGAGCGGCGTTAATGATATCAGCGCGATGTCGATTGACATGTTTGCGCTCAACCGCGATCATTTAGGGCCCGGCTGGCAGGGTACCAACGTGAGTTACCCCGATAATACATTGGTCGACCGCAACGAACGCATCCGAACGGTACGATGCCAGTTCGGTCGTTAAACTTTATTAAACGCAGCCCAGTCAACGCTTGACGTAAATTTCATTTGCGGTGGCGCAGTGTCACAACGCCAGCTTGACCGCAGCCCCCACCGCCATTCCAGGTTATTACCGAGTGTCTCACGCCAGCGGCGGTTCAACATTCAGCAAGAGTACTGGTTGCGGCCTCACGGCCATCACATCACGAAGAACGACGTTTCATCAAACAGACACGATGCCGTCGTTGAATCAGATAGTGCATCCAGAGGAGCAAATACGTTCGCAAGAACAGATGGGGAAGGAAGGGTAGACAAAGCTGTTGAAGAGCGAGCCCATACCATTGAGTCGCCCAAATGCGGACTTCAGTTTGCCAGCGGAAGCATCAACAATGAACACAGAACACCCCCGCGGCGCAGGAATACAGGCGAACTGCCAGATGATGATAAGCACCGAACAACAAGAGTCAACACAATACACGCCCATATCGCAGATTTAGTCCCAAACAACAGTCATTACGCCGAGTATCGGTCTGCCGTCGACCGCATTGACAAACGCAGCGAAGGGTGGCTGACGGCAAATTAGCCTCACAACGCAGTCGAAGAAAGAACCACGTCACTTGCGGCACCCAATCACTCTGTTCCCGTACCCGGTGCCAAAATCATCTTCAATCGCGCCAATAATCATCAAAAACGACGAAATGGTCATCCATGAAGATCAGCGTCTGGCCCGCATGTCAATGCCCGGCACTGCACCCACCTCACATCATTACCGCGGGTCGCCGGCTGGGTTGCCTGCAGGGCCTGTGTCCGTTCATCGCAGTTCACGTCTGCACCTGATCCACGGAGTTCCATTGTCAGCAACATGAAATATCTGCGTAACCAGTGCAACGCTCATTGAATGGCGGTTTGGCAGTATTGGCGTATGGCTTGTAGCCAGCCGCGTGCCGTCCTTTCGTAAAGCCAGCATCAAAGAATCATCAACGGGTGTCTGTTCACTGATGCCCCTGCTGATCGCCATCAGGCCGAGTTACCAACGACCTGTCGCCGGCCTGTCAGCAGAACAGCGCATTATATTCAAACGCGCGCCGGGCCAGTCTGATTTTGAAACGGTCTGAGCAGCAGCCGCGGCTGGCGAGCGTTTCGCGGGAACGCCCACCACAGAGCCGGTACCTGAACGCAGGCCGGTCGTCTCACCTGAACCGAGTATTCGACGGACAGCATGCCAGCAACGGCGCAGGTCTTCCCGACGACGCGTCCACCGTCGTCGCCTGTCAAGATTTGTAAAACTGACTTGGTCCCTCTCAGCAACGACGGCGGCACACCAAACGCCAGCGGAATCATCAAAACTAAACCCAACTGTCACCATGCAAAATTGAATTGGCACTGTGGCACGATCATGAGCCAGAATCAGTAAATCACATTCCTGATAGAACGAGGATATGAGTCTGACAGCCATGAAGGGTCTCATTAATTCCTGTGATCAGAATACGTTCATTCGTTTCAGAGCAGATAGCGTCAATAGCCTGGGTCTGCAACCCGCTGGTTAAGACAGAGCGGAACAGTAAATTAAAATCAAATAATGGCACCACATGATATTGTTCACAACGATCTCACCAGGCACTGAAAACGGCGGTGAGCACAGATAGTCTCCTGTCGAAATGATCAGCAGCCAGTTCAGCAGTTGAACCCAGAGTGCGAGTTGAACAACATCCCGCAGAGCAGTGCACAAAAACCCGCTGGCATATTGCAGAAAAAGAGGCACCATCACAAAATCAGCATTTGCGTTATCCAGCTGACCAAATGAGCCAACCAAATCAACAGGTGCCGACGCAGCCCCAGCGCACCTGTGCCATCAGCCCGGCATCATTTTCAGCGTCCATCAGCAGTCATTTCGGCTCGAACACGCGAGTTAATCTTCACCGATAGCTGGTCGCGAACAACCCGTCATCTGTCACCGCACGCGCAACGTCTCTTGTCGAACTCTAAAAACCACTGGAAACTGACAAAACTGCCTGTTTAAACCGTTACATGTGGCCTCACAGAGAAGGAGCATTACCAGATTGAAAGAGAATATTGAAGATTCTTCCCGACGATACCGAGCCCTGACAAAATCGCAAACACGAACACCAAAATGTTGTGTTACCGTAATAGCCAGTAACGAAAGCGACCATTAAACACATGTCAGAATAGCTGCTGGTACAGTTAGTGTCTCTGAATGGGTAGAAATAACCCAACACTGTTGCCAGCCCGTTACCAGCAGAAACCGGCGAAGACAGGAGAGCACCCGAAGCCCTGCACCGTCACCAGAAAACGTTCAGTTGTGCCCGCACCTTTTGAACATCAAGAAATTAAGTTTCCGAAATCAAACCTTTCGAACACCGTTCGAAGAACCTTTTCGAACAATCAACCAGAAGAAGAAAGAAACCGAGAAGAAAAGAACCAGAAGAGCACAGAAGTTAAACAGTGACAACACACCCTTTGCCGACCATCCTCTTCAAAACACAAAATTCGTTGAGTCTCAACAGTGGCTGTAATCGGTACCGAGTGGTAAACATTGTCGGCGAATACGTCACCAATAGTCCAAAAGTGCTCAGAAGCATATGGTGTCGAAATGACCGTTTCATCAGTTAAAAGACGGGAGGGCTGACGTTTTTGTGCCGAGCTGACGCTGTTCCGTCAATACGCGCCCGTTTACACTTCATGAAACCACGCAGAACCAACAAATTTTATGTTGATCAATGCTTCTTTATTTTAACTTCGTTGCGCCCGATGACACATATCGCATACAGTTATGACATGGAAAACAGGTCGGTCAATCCCTCGGTCGAGTCAATTGGATCAGATTCGGAAATTCTAATCCGTTTCTTTAATCATCCGTAATCAACGGCGAACAGCGCGTCCAAACGGCTTGAACCGCCCAGAATCGTTTTCGTCGACATTCAATCACGCAAAAATCAGGTTAAATCATCAACCGTTTATACGTGACGCTGTGTTCAAAACCAGCCGACCAAATTGCTGATCCCTGGCACGCGCGGGCGGAAAAAACAGGCCCCAGTCTGTGGTTAACTGAACGAAACCGTACAAAGACAACCCTTCGCCTCACATTGCATGACGTCGTCACCTCACTGTGTTCTAGGTTCAGTTGGCCAGCCCTTATCTGATGCCAGCTGACTGACCCGCCGAGATTACATGACTGAGCACCAGGTGCCAAAACGGAGAGTGTCAACACACGCATTCGAGTTACTGAGATTGTCAGATTATATGACCATACGACAATACGGATTTATTGAAGAAAGAGGTGTTGAGACCACGGTGACCCCAGAGCGAAATGGCAGACATCAGAAAATGGTTCATGTTTAGCCAGCTTCAACGCAAACACGGCAATGATCTTCTGTTCCCAGATTTCCGATTTGAGCAGATTTGTTTGCTCAGTCAGCGATGGCGTAAACAGGAAGCAACGTCTGAAAGCACATTGAGCATCTCGAAACGTGTTCATGGACGCTTCGGCCAGTGTCCGCATCGCGGAGCTAAACCAACGAAGCAACAGGCAGCTGACCATCCGTTTATCACCATCGGTCGACTGACAACAGCCACCATGCCCAGTGAGTTATTTATTAAACTGACGAATTGCTCAAACAGAATAAAACAGATATCTCGTGCTTTATTGATCAAAGAAGAGAATGACAACAGCAATTGCCAGTTTGCCTGGGAAACCAGAATGTTCAACCGAACTGGCGGTAAGAAGCGTCTCCAGCCGGCTGTTTGACGGTAGCAAAACCGTTCGAAAGACAGGTTCGTGGATGGCGGACGGTGCCACGGCAGCAAAACCGACGAGCCTTTATGCCATCATGGGCAGTTCCAGGCCTGTTCTCAGCTTTTTGGTCGCTTACGCAGTTTGAACAGGCCGCACTGCTCACTCATATCCAGCCAGCCAGCCACCACGGCGCGGCCGACAGTACCACTTCAGAATGGTTGTTACCCTTTAGCCAGTGAACGACCAGTTTTCACAACGCTGTGTAACATGGCGCAACTACGGGCCCGATAGCAGCTGTTCATAGCTGGGAATCAAAACTGAACTGTGGAAGACGACAGTGGCCCCTGTTCTTCAGTCAACCTGAGGCACTATAAGCACATTTTCAAAGCAAGATGAACACAGAGTCAGCGTCAGACTGTCTGTTGCAGATTTGGGAAATTTACAGGTTCGTTAAAGGCATCTCTTACGAGTGACCAGACATCAGCCAACCGATTGCTGAAGGAGCTGCAACGTTCAAATGAACGTGATGAGTAACATGAAAAACAGCTTTTGTGAGTCAGGTGAGTCATGGCAACCTTCTGTCGCAAGATACCAGCGGAAACAGTTCAGTGACTGTCGCATGAGCGTGAATCGGGAGCATGTCATCCCCGGATCACGGGAGGCACGAGCTGCATTCAGAACCATCGCAGCCGGCCAGTTACCGACGCCAAACCGATCTCATCAATGCGCCGAGTCACATGGATGCGCCCGGAGCAGACATCCTGCGCTGTTGAAAGGAAAAACATGACCGTCTACGCACCGAGCATAACGTCATTTCGGAATCGCAGTCACCATCAGCGATGCCTGGTGGCGACGGCCCCGATCGAAACACCCAGGCATATCAGAAAACGGTGACCGTCAGAACGGCTATCACGAGCCAAACGCCCGCACCTGCGCCCACCATGCCGAGTCGCGACGGTCGATGAAAAGATCAGGCCATCGCCACAATGGTCATGAAATCAATCAGCAGACGCCTTGATCACACCAGGCCCCATCAGATCACCTTGAAAAATTAGCCAACGAAAGAGGGCCTGTGGGCAGCAGGAAACAATTGGTAACCAAAGAATGCCGATACATGTTCGACAGCGAGCAGCCGCGAGGGCTGAAAGATCGTCATTGTACCAATGCCATGTTGTAACGGCAGAAGCAGAAGAAGAGAACGGTGCATTGAACAGCCAGGCGAGAGCCCAGTCATTTTGCGCTCACAGGAGAACGAGAGCGCGGTGAACGCCGCGTTTCATGACAGGCATAGTCCCACAGAACGACCATCCAGCAGATTTGAGCGGTCGCAGCCAGTACCCGCAACGTACCTCACCATCTGTTATGTTTTCGTTGTTTCACTGCGCGCAATGACATCATACGGTTAATCTGCATATGCAAATATCGGGGCAACAACAAGCGTCCCAGATAACATGTCAAAATCCCTTTCAATCCGTCATATTATATGAACATAAAGAATAAAAACCATTGTGTCTGCCTGAGTTTATAACAAAAACAGCACGTCATCGATTTCAATGCCTTCATCTGAGTCCGCCAACAGTCCCTTTTCCCGTGCCTTACAGGAAACTCCGACCAGCATTGATAGTCGCCGAAGTGACACAACATTGACGGCTTTCGGCAAAGGCTGCGGGTTTGACGACCATCACGATCAGCTGGCACACATCTATTCTCAGCACAGTAGTTTCCAAATTGCGTTCTTCATATAGTGCGCATAAATCAAAATGAAGATGCAGTTCAGGCAATAGCTTCAACAGTTGTCTGCCCTCGTCCTCTTTATCCCCGTTAATTAACTTCAGCCTCACCTCATTCCAAACTGTCGGACGCACCACACCATTCCTTCCACTCACTTTTGAACCGTTGCGTCCTTTCGAAACAGACGTTACGTGATTATTCCTTCTGACATATCCATTGTTTCACCACCGTTCAATACCGCTTGTCTGTTCATCAATGGTTTTCCCACGTCTTCCCCGACAGCAACAGGGCCAGCCCGCCCAGCGTCAACGAACAGTGATTATCATCCCTGAGTTCAACAGCGATAAGCGCCCAGCGATCAGGCAGGTCACGGTTGAGGCTGTCCATTGCCAATCGGTCAATGCCTGAGGAACGAAAGAATATAATTCACTCACCTTCTTGAGTTTCATCAACGCAGCGCACAGGTTCAGCCAGGTTTTAAGTTTCTGAGCACCCGCATTGTATTGCCTTCAGAAGTCGTTTGCCTGAAAGACGGTTCGTATCAGACAGAAAGTCGAATCCGCTCAACTCCTTTCGATTTGTTCGCGAATACGGTCAGCGACGCCCGAACAACCGTAGCTGCGCGCACGCCCATTTGGTCTCAGTACGGTTGCCTCGTCGTCGGCTTAACCGGTTATTTGCTGAGTACAGCCTTAATACTTTCTCGCCGCTTTTGAGTGATCGTTGCCCAGTCTTGGCTGATTCCTTTACGACGAATCAAAGATAGCTGTTCAATGAAAACACAGCACGAAAATCAACAGTAACAGTTGTTCATTAAAAAACAAAGACCAGCGCAATTGTTGATCTCTTCGGTTCACTGTACTTGAATAACGCCCCTCATTACCAGTCAACAGCAAAGTGATCAGCAGCCAACACAAATATTACTATCTCTGTCCACAATCAATCGCTCCACGATACTAACATCAACCTCACACACCATCAGTCTCAAACTGATTCCACACTCATCGCCCGTCTTTACATATGGGCATTTTCATGCCGGGAGCCCATAGCTTTTATACTGTTCAGTCCACTGAACCGCGAACAGAGCGTATCATCTGACTCATCACATTAACACCACGAAACCATATCCTGAATCAGCCCGTTACCGAATCGAGTGATAGACTGACGCGACCAAACGTCACGAGCTCACTCACGTTCATGGGCCAGCCTGTGTTCGTCAAACCCAGCCGAGTGGGTGTTCTTGAACCAGTTACTTGAGTGACAAAACAGAACCTCCTTCCTTACGACTATATAACAGCTGTGGCAGCCAGGTCACAAATGGGTCAGGTCAACCAAAATACAGAAAACAAAGGAAGGTAAGGTTACAAATGACAGTCAGCAATCAGTGCCTCACGACAGCAAAGAAAATGCCTGATTGGCCCCAAAGCTGGGAGGCAGTTACAGCCCAATATCTGAGATGAATGAAACAGCAGCTGCTGCTCAAACCTGGGAATTGTGTGAACCAGAAGATCGGGTTGCTGATTTGGCCCGATTTTGAGAGCCAGAGCCCTGAACAACACCAGTCTGGTCGAAACACTGATACTGAAGAGCGAAAGATACGATATGCGAAAACACAGAATGAAATGATATCTGAAAAACGTCCGGTGGCAATCGAAAGCCCAACGAAGCACCACAGCCTGGTGGAAGAAACAAAGTCGAACCGAAAGCGTCCAGAAAGGTCACATCTACGGTACGCGCCAGTAGTTTAAACCGACGCCCAGGCGGCGGGGCCTGTCGTCCAGAGCTTTTAAAGAAGAAAACGAAAGTATGGTCGCCATTGAACAATTCACGAGATCAAACAGTCGACGCCAACGCCAGAAAGAAAAATGAGCCGCGAGCATGATGAAACAGCCACGAACCAGGACGGGCAGAAACGAAAGCGATCAGCTGCTCACACCAGAGTCACAGGTGCGCACATGGTGCGGCCTGGGCACCTGTTCAGCCACAACCACCCATCCTCGGTGGCACAGCCAGATGCAGACCTGTCAAGCAGCTCGAGCGGCCGGCTCACTTGTACCATGCTCGTGCGGGTCCACCAACTCTGATAGTCGTCTGTCGATTTGCAGTGAATGCTGATATACCCAGATACACCAGAAAATCGACAGGTTCGCTCACCAGCGCGACACTGTCACCAAACGCTGAGCGATACAGCAGCAGACCGCGAATTCCGTGCGGGCACAGCATGCCAGTTCAAAAGAGAAGGCGATCAGCGAAAGAGGAACGACACACGCTGGTCTCCACAAACAAACCCCGTACAGGCGCTGGTCGATCATCACGAAGGAAAAGACGACCGATCGCCCGCAAAAACCGAGATGCCCAATCACCGCAGCGGAACCCCAGTCCACTGTTAACATGAGCGAGGACTTCAGCCTGCGCCAGACCTGCGGCGGTCAGCCGCCATGCGCCACAAGAGCCGCAGCGATTGGCGACAGCCAGAAAGCGATCAGCCACTCGGGAACATGACGAGCGCGAGTCTGCGAGCTGGGCAGACCAGCCGCATCATCATCACCACCGCAATGCAGCGTATGCTCAGATTGGCGAACGATGGCGCAAAGATTAGTCCGACTACTGTAATCACACCAGATTAACTTAACCCAGCATTAACCAGAACACCAGCCCCGCCGACAGCCCATAGGCTCGAGAAAGCGACGAATTTGTCATAAACCCACCAGAGAACTGCTCAAAGAGACTTGAAATCTTTCCTGATATCATCATAATTAGCAACGTTTTCATGGATTTGAAGATGGAAGCTGATATCGCCCTCAGGATTAAGACGAGGAGCAGCGATCAACAGCCAAACGAAACGACGGGATCCAACGATAACACGACGAACGGAGGTTAGTCCTTCTGAAAGCCGCAGCCCATCGCGTACCCGGGCACGACAGCAGACAGTCCGGCGTCGACAATCGGTAAAACCGCGACCGATAAACCGCATAACCCCTTACGAGCAGTTAGGCAGGCATAACGAATATTGAACGAAGAAAAGAGGAAAATCGGAAGCAATACCTTTGCGAACACCCGGCGCGAATCGGCTGACCACCAGCGGTCCAGCAGCTTTAACGGCGGAAGATGTCGCCAGCGTCACGATACCGATAAAATCAACGAGTTTCAGAAACCACGACAGCGCATCGAACGATGCCAGAATCCCGAGTCATTGCCGAGAGCGTGAGCGCCATCCGTGATGTACGCACCACGACCAGAAAACAGCATTGCCGAGATATTCTGGCGGCACGACCGTCGAGCCACCAGCCAGAGCTGCTCTCGATTTGAGGCGCTTGAAAAGAGGGGAACAAGATTGTTGCAAAAAGACTTATCCAGATAAGAGGGCAACCCCTTTGTTTTTTTTCGTAATAGCTGACAACCAAACAACATAATATATCATAAAATTGCCCAGAGATTTAGCCGGGATTAGCTTCGATTGAAATACAGTATTTGTTATTGTTGAATATTACCTGAACGAATTAAACGATACGAACACACGCTTCTGCTGGCGTTACATGTCAATTGTTGCGCAGACTGGGATAACTCATCAACACATCATGCGCATCAGACACAGGTTTCGCATGTGGTCTGAAACAGAGCACGGTCGCCCAGCCAGCCACAGAGAACGCGAGAAGCGTTCGCCCGCAGCAGGCAGCCAGAACGCACAACGCTCCGAGTTCTGGCTGACCGTGCTCACCATTTGCATTGCTGCCGAGATCGTACGAAGCCGCCAGTACCAGGCCGCGAACGGCTCATTGACATAGTTTTGAAACATGGCAAGTGAGTTCGCAACGTTCAGAGTAAATCAAAGAAACAGCGACGTCGCTCACTGGCGATGCTCGCGCATTCAGCCCACCACAACAGACTGTCGATAAGTAACTGGCAGCGAAATCGGGCGAAACAGCACGCCGAACAAGGCTTAAGCAGCGACTGAGCATTGAATCAGGCAGCCGCTCAGTTAGCATAACGCCGAAATAACAAAATCAATAAAACATTGGTATGTAGTTGACAATGAATACCAGGTAGCTGGCGAACAACGATTTTATCGCTTTTCGAAAGCTGGCGAACAGCACAGATTCTCGTCATGCACCAGTTTGGATAGTTATCGGACACACAAAGAATCATCAGAGGAGCGACAGCCTGAATGTGTGTTTGACGTCATATTGAAGCGTTGCTGTCAGAAAGAGCAGCATTGACGGAAGTTCATTTTACGTCAGATGGCTGTCGGTAGCGGGTTTGCAGCAACATCTGTCGCCTTTCAGTAGTCAACAGCTCGCCCCATATCAAACGGCCACAACACTGAAAACCGTCGTGAGTCGCCCGATCACCCTCCCTCCAATGACCGCGAAACATTTGCAACCTGGGGCGACCAGAAAAGGTCTGAAAACCGAGGCTGCACGCGTAAGCGGCAAATGCCATCATTTGCGCACCGAGCCGATGCAGAAAACGGTGTTGTTTGTAGACCGACGACGTAGCAGTTAAACGCAAAACAAACAGCTGACGTGCCGTCACAAACAGCTTGTTACCCAGGCTGGTCACAGATGCAAAGAATGAATGGAACGCAAAATGAACTTCAAGAAACAGAGCCACAATCCTCCGTCTTCAGCCGACGCTCGAGGCAGGCGTTCAGCCCTCGCGGTCGCCAGCCGCGTGAGTGCGCACATCAATTGTCCCACAAACGTGAAGAGAAACCATGACAAGACCATATTTCGTCAGGTTGATGAGCAGCTGGCGTGCCGACAAAACTTCGCAAAACGCAAATGACACATGTAACAGCAATCACAGCGAGAATGGCCTTGCTGGTCATCAATCCCTTCATCAGCAGTCTCTGAAATGATTGCTGTTTGTTGTTACTGTCCGGACCCTTTCATTGTCGATTACGGGATTGAAATAGCAACGAGCAAAAAGAAAGAATGGACACAGAAATCACAAAAGCCACAACACCAGAGCCAACCCAGGCCCATCGGCTTCACGTCCATCCCAGACAGCTCAGTTTTCGAGTTACCGCGGGCACACAGCGATTGTTGGTCACGTTCAACAACAGACCATTCAGAGGCAGAATGGGTCTGTCAGACAGAACAGCTTTATTCAGAGCACGAAACCCATCAGAGGGTCACAGTGAACGCAAGAGATACCGTTCACCAGCGACGCCCGTGAAGAATGCCCAGAAGCGCGAGTCGACCTGGCTTCAGGCGAGGTTTAACGAAATACAGAGTTGGTGCCCGATAAACACTCAGCGAGTTGTCATCTCATTAGAAACACGACTATTCAATATTTCCTATACCTTTGAAACGGAAGATGACCACCTTTCGCTTGCCAACAGAAGAAGAGCCTGAATGGCCGGAAATAACGAAGAACAGATCAACACCTTACAGCGTTGGCTTCGTTAGCGATTGCCAGCCAGGCACCGTTTAACAAACGATCGCGAATACGTTCGTGAGTGTTTGTCAGTAAGAGCCAGATACACCTTTCCGACAGCGGGATGCCGAAAACTTCCGATTCGTTATTCTGAGGTTGTAATCTCGAAGAAAAGAACGTGCCGATCAGCCCGACGTTAGCGATGAGCATAATGAATCGGCGCCAGCCGTTATCATTGCGCCATGCCCCATCAGTTCCGAACACCAATGAAACATTCATTTACCCGTCCTGGCGCATATCAATTGCAGAGAAAACAGACGTCACAGACAACGCAGTCTTCTGTGTTGGTGATGTAGCAGGTCTTTTCGATTTGTCGAGGCGTGATTGAGCACATTGCGAGATCATCATCATGACAAAATCATTTCAGGGCAAAGGCGTTGAAAACGACAGATTATTGATATCCACTTCGCACGGGAAACGTTCGTTACGTCAGCCATCAACATTTGCAGAGCCAGCGTCAGAGGTCACAGAGTTGCCCGTTATCCGTCAGCAGCCGAGCCGCTGCACATCGCAGCCTCGCGCAGTGATGATCATCCAGACGCGGCTCACGCGTGAAAGCGTCAGGAGGCACGAAACATAACAAAACGCTGAACACGCCCATCCCCGATCAGAGTTGCAAAACCAAGAACAAATCACGAAGACCAAACGCCGGCGAGTTAACCGAGCTGGCGTCAGCATCAGAAACCGTATTATCAGCGTCAATCCACATAACGGATGGTCCTGCGAACAGCCGGAGAGTTCAGTTAATCATATCCCGATTTGACAAGCGAAACAAAAGGGTCGATCAACAGTTAGTTGCAGTCTGAATCATCATCCAAACCCTTCTGTTGCACCGTCGGTTATCCAGAAAAATCTGAACGATTAATCGGTCGAAATATTGCTTTAAATGGCACATTTTTTGACAAAATCATTTAGATGAAGTAAACGAGGTCATTCCGATGATGAAGAATAAATGGTGTCAGCGCGACGCTAGTTTTTTAGTTTAAAGAACAGTTTGTGTCTTCGGTATCTTTGTTATATTGGCGTAATGATTTTAAAAATATCAAAGAGAGAAGCGATAAACTGATGAATGATGCCATATAATATATCATAAAGAAGTTGAAACAGAGATATTTTAAAACAGGGCCGAGCCAGATGAGTATCCAGGCCTGGATTGCCAGCGAACACCACGAAATTCCCGATGTTGCTCCAAAGAGCCTCACCGATATTTCATCACATGACGTCAGGTGATGACGTGGATTGAAACTGAAAAACAGAAGAGCGTGCCAGAAAGACCGAGCTGGCTCCGTCAGCTGAAAACCTTCCACCGCGCCATCAAGACTTTGTTTGAAGCGAAGAACAGAGAAAGTTGCATCACGTCAGTAAAAAATCGTGCGAAGAAAGTTGATTAAACACTGTAAAGAACGCCACCTGTCATATCATATCCATAGTTGAAAGAACGGTCGATGAATTGATATAGCCTCCGTACCAAAGAACGCTCAAAAAACTTTCACTACTTACAAGGCTGGTCAATTAAAGTGAGAACACCATACAGCGCACGGCACGTCAGGAACGCCCGGTCGGAGGCAGTCGCTGGCGCCGGGTTCGCACCACCCGAGCTGGTCACGCCACCGCCAGCACGGTCGATTTCAACGAACGGCACACCGCCGATAACAGACGGCCAGCCTGACTGGGATCGTAGTACGGCTTCGAAAGAGGGTAAGTTCGGGCGACAAGAAATCGACGAGTTGCCGTGCGATACAACGTTCACGCAGGTCGATCATAGCGTTATCAGCGCCTCACCACTCGCTTGGTACGCTTCAGGCAACGACCGCCCAGGTCATCATTCTGGTTGCAGTCCTTCACCACGCACCCGCCATCGTTATTCAGGTACGACCGACAGCAGTCGACGACGCGTAACGACGTCGAACAACAACAGCCTGAACAGTACCCAGCGTTTCAGATGATCTACGCCACCGAGTCGAAAGAAATAGCAAAACAGCAGAGCACGGTTCAGCGGTCAAATGATGGCGCCGGCAGTCACCGAAATGATTGTCCGATTGCACGTTAGCCACCGTCGAAGATTACATGAGGGCTACCTTTCCTTAGTGTCACAGAAAACAAAATACATTAAAGAAAACAAAAACAGCCAGAAACATCAAAACAAAACAGAATGTTGCCGTGCACAAACAGCATCACACCATAAAGCGCAAAGCACAGCACAGCTGACAAACTTAATAATGTTGGAGGAACAGATCACAAGAAAAGAAGGAACAGACCAGACAGCCTGGCGGTCGATCGAAGCCATAAAAATGCTTTCAGCGTGGTGGCCCGAGGGCCTCAGCTTCACCAACACACACCGCACTAAAAAATAAAAATGATAGAAATGATTATTTTATTGCCGACGCCTGAGCCACAACATGAGTCTATAATAACGTTGGAGGACAAGGATTGAAAATCCGTCTCGAAACGTTATATACACAGTATTGTACAAACAAAGACATAACAACCATTTATCACTCTTTAGTGCAGTGCGTGCCACTGTGGGCGATGGGAAACCGAAAAGAGGCCTCTAGGATCAGATTTTTCACGCTAGAGCTGATTTTTATGAAATTTTCAGTCGGTTTGCATCACTTTCCGAACCATTTCTCTTTTGCTCTCCGAACTGTCTCTCTCTTTTCTGATCGTCCTGTCTTCTTTCTTTATGATTATATGATATAACATTATTAAGAGTTTGTCAACAGTTTTGTAAGTTATTTTGTCACTGTGCTTTTTCTGCCTTTTGTAGTGTGTGTGATTATGTTTGTGTGGTCAATATTACGTTGTAGCCATTACATAACATTCTGTTTTTGTTTTGGTGTTTTCTGAAAACTATTTTGTTTTTCTTGTGCCTTATTTTTGTTTTCTCTAGACACTAAGAGAGTGAGTAGCCCTCCTTTTTATTTTTCTGTGATATAATCTTCAACACCTTTAGCTAACGCATCAATATTGTATTGACTATTTTTGCAATGGTCTTAATCATTTCAAGTGACTGCAACGCCATCTGTTTTGTTACTGAACCATGCTCTCTTCTGTTTTTCTTCTTCTTTTCGACTCCACCTAGGCTCTAATTCGTCCTCTAAAGCCTTCATTTTCTTCGACTGGCCTATATTCCTTGTCGTCACACGCCCATTTTCGAGTTTCAGAGCCTTTCTCGGTCAACTCTACCCTCATAGAAGCAGCCCCGTCTTGATAACATGGGCGCTGGTGAAGAAGTCTCCTCAATAGGAATGATGCCAAGCCCTCGATAATCGCTCTGTGATACGATTGTCACGTTGCCACCAGTAAATACCAGCAAGGAGGAAGTGATTGAGAACGCCTTGTGATGCCTTCTCGATTGACCTTCACATGGAACTTGATTGCTAATGCTTTTAGCAACTCGTCCAGTTTTTCTTGTCGCCAATCAGCAAAGGCTTACCCTCTTTCAGTAGCCATTGCCTTTTCTACGTCCAAATCTGTCCGAACTTCTAGCAAGTCTGTTACCTCGATTGCTTCGAGATTCCCTGATATAGTCATGTCGAGAATCGACCAATGCTTTTTCAAGGATAGCTTTTTCTTCGTAGGCTTCATGGCAAAATATCCAAGGTGGTCTGCATCAATTCCAACATAAAGCGATACACTCGACCATTCTTCACGATTACGTCCAGACCATCTGTTCCTGACCGTTTGATTGCTTCGATAAAACTTGGACATGGTGTTTCTCCTTTTGGGTGATAACCTTGCAGGAGGTAGGACATGAAAAGTTTTTAAACGTTCTTTAGTGTTGGGAGATTTTCCTACCCTCGTATAAGATTATCAACCGTTCTTTTTCTCAACTTATGATTATATTATATAACAATTGCGTTTCTTTTGCAAGTGTTTTGTCAACTTTTTCTCCCTTGATACAACAAAAAGCTAGTGTCCTAGCTTTTTCTCTAATTTATTTCACTTCCAAACCTACATAAAAGTCTGTGTAGTACCCAATTTTATTATGGAAGGTTTCAGTAAATGCTCTTGAATATCGAACGGTAAGTCTTCATCTTTTTCTAAAAGCTACACTCTTTACTGCTTCGTTTTTCTACTGAACAAACCACATCATCTGCGTTACCTGCAACATCATCAATGAGTTAAATTCTCCAATATGTTTTGAAGTGAACTCTTTGAGTACAACTTATCAAGAATTTCATTGATTGATCTCTTCGTATAGTCTCCAATTTCCACTCGTTCAATCACATATCCATTCAAGGTTGTCACGATAAAATTCAATTTCATTTTTAAAATCTCCTGTTTTTAACTTCTATGATTATATTATATAACATCATTCATGGTTTGTCAACTTTTTCTCTCTTTTGATATAAAATCATTCCACCTTGTCAATGCTAACCAAAGTTACCCAGACCAACGCTTGGGAAGTTTCAAAAGAAGGAGTAACCCAAACTTCCTATTCTTATAACTAAAAACTAGCATCACGCTAGTTTTTCATTTTATTCTTCATCATCAAGGTTATTGCTCAAATCGATAGTTTGTCAAGATAATGCCATTTAAAGCCAATAGCTCTAATAGCGATAATTTGTCACGTTCAAAGATTTTTCTGATATTCTTTTTGGCACTTCGGATAGAATAGTCATTGTCGTTTCCAGTAACGATTCTAGCAAAGGAACGATAGTGATCAGAACTGCCACCCTAGCTTCGCTTCAACTTGAATATTCCTTTTGTACCACTCTATCAAAAATCAAGTTATAATCATTCTCCAAGGGAGTTTCTAATAGAGTGGTTGCTAACTCCTTCAAACTCTCCAACTGACTGTTCCGTAGTCCTCCGGAGTTCGTTTAGTTATCCATTATGCTTGCTCCTGTTCGTTAGTCGCTTGTTCTCAATGCTCTTGCTCCTGACCGCAATGCAATAGCTCGACTGTAGCTCACTAAACGTTTAGTGTTTGTGAACATTTGGTGAGTTTCTTGGTTTACTAACTCCCAATAATCTTTTTGACATATCTTCCAAAAAGTTGCGTGTTCTAATAGTTTTTGTTATCTGTTTCTGTCATTGCTTTCTCTCCTGTTATTTAACCTTTTCCACTTTATGAAACCACTTGTCTGAACAATCGTCCTCTTGAATATAGCCACCAAAGAACTCTGCAATCTTCTTCATAACTTCAACTGCTGTTGTATTGAATAATAGACTTAACTCTGTAACCTCACTATTAAGTTCTCGGTGTCCCTTGCTTTGATATTCTGCTCAAAGCTGTCTTTGTCTCACCCAAATAATATCACGGTGAAGGTAGTATAACGAACGATTTTCCCCGTTGTAAGTAAAGTGGATATAGCCATCTGTCCGATTTTCAACACCCTTCTTTTTGCCTAAAAAGATGATTTCGTCATGATATTTTGAATGAATCTCACTTTCTTCTGTCTCAATCGCACTCTTTGCGTTTGGGTCAATGTTCTCTTTGACAAATCCAAGAAGGGCTTCTGCATCTAGCTTACCTAAGAATTTTGCGTTTGTATCTACTGACATCTGTTTTCTCCTCTGGTTGATACTCTTACATAAGGATAGGGTAAATGAAAAGATATTTCATTGATTGTTTGGAACTATTTTTTTAATGGGAGATTTTTCCCTATCCTTGTATAAAAGCACCAACTGGTCTTTCTTTAACTTTCTTTATGATTATATTATATATCATCTAACCTAGCTTGTCAAGAACTTTGTCAACTTTTTTCTTCTTTTTTTTAATTTCTTTTCTTGTCAAGACTACCTGAACCCTCGTAGAATAACAGATAGGAAGTTTCAGCATCAGCATCTTTGTCAAAACTTCCTAGAATGAAGGTGTAGAAAAAGCCTGCGTCTGCAAGCTCTTTACCTATTTTTAATAAAAGTTCACTCTCCCTGTTTCTTTTTGAACATAACATTCACGTCCGTTTTTGTTCGTAAGTTTATAGCTGTATCGTAACGATTCAACCGTAACATCTTTCTTGAAGCCTTTGTAGTTGGTTTTCGCAACCTTAAAGGTGTTGACAATATGTTGCCCAGCCCACTCACGATACTCTTTGCGTTGTTTGCGTTTCTCGTACAATTCCAAGGCTTCTTCTTCTGTTGAAAAGGCAAAATACTTGTAAGGGTGGTAAATGCCTTCAAGACCAAAGGTATAGGAATAGTAGATGAATGGTGTTTCTAATAAGTTCTCGCTGTCTGAAATTTCACGCTTCAAAGGGTGTTTATCGAACTCCACCAAACTCAAGGTGTACTTGCCTGTGTTTCGATTAAGCCCTTCATACCAGAAGCCAAATTCATACTGTTTCCCTTCCTTCTCTAAAACGACCATTTCACGAATGGTTTTTTCGCTTTTGAGTGAACCATTATCTCTTGCGACCACTAACTGATAACCCTCTGATAAGAGTTTTCCTAGTTGCTCTGAATAAGCCTTATTGATTTCTGCTCCTGTTAGTTTCATGTTTTCTACCTCTGCCCCCTGAATATTAGTCTGTTGTTTGAACGTAGTAACTAATCGCTTCTTCATTGCCTTTGAAATGCTCAAAGATGAAGCTGTCCACTTCTTCCCATAGTTGGACGTAAACCTTTGATAGATTTTCGTTTGTCTGGGCGTGTTGCCAACTTTTATGATTTACTACAAGTGCCAACTCGGTCATGTACTCGATATTATCTTTCCATTCTTCTTTTGCTCGGTTGTAAGTGTCTTTTACGCTTTCAATCCCATAACAATCAGCAATAGAAAAGTCAGACCAGAAGGTTGTCTTTGGCTCGTACCCAATCATTTCAAAGATAGGGTTTGTGTACTGTGGAAAAGTTGGTATTGACATAAGGTTATTCTCCTTTTTTCTTTAACTTTATGATTATATTATATATCATTTTATAGATTTTTGCAAGGGGTTTGTCAACTTTTTTCTCCTCTCTCTGCTTTTTTATGCTCTCCATCTGCGCTTAACCCCCCTCTTTCTGATGCAAAATATACTATGGTCTGCCCTATCTCGTTCATAGACCCCTCTCTTTTGCCCTACCTCGCATTTTAATTAGGACGGAGTGTAATTGTGCCACCTCCACCATAACAAGCGTACAGGGCTTCTCTGGGCATACAAAAACACCAAGCATCTAGCTTGGTGGGAGTTTGTATCTATTTTGGTTTCTTAGAGAAGTTTCTTCCTCGTTTTGCCTTGCGTGTTGACTTGTCACCTCATTTGTTTTTGCATCTGTGTTGTATGCTCTGGGTAGCAAACTGTTTGTGAGTGACAGCACGTCAACTATTTTGTTTTGCGTTTGGGCATTATTCACACCATAGTTTTGCCTACGTGTCGTCCAGTCTGGCTCTAAAACTAATACTAGTTTTGCATCTGTGTTAGATAGACTGGTTCTGAAACATTATCTGCATCATTACTCAATACGTTTTGCCTACGTGCTAATAAGATGGTAAGCCAACGTTTTGCCCACGCCTTACACGTACAATAGCCCCTGCCTGCTTACCTCGGTTTTCAGCTAGACTATCGCTTTTCTGGGTCGCCCCAAGGTTTGCAAATGAACCATGATTATATTATATAACATTAGAGGGAGGGTGTCAAGGGGCGAGGGGCGTTTCTTCTAAAAACTTTTTGACTAGTTTTCTAGTCTTTGTGATTTGATATAAGGAGAGCTGTTGTTTCACCCTAAAGGAAGCGTAGATGATTTTCTATAAAACTCCACCTTGTTCTCATTGTTTAAAAACCCACTACATATTTCTGCTCCAACCCAATATCCTGTATAAGTGACTTCAAATCTAATGCCACCTTCTTTTTCTAACCAAACAATAGCTTCAATGTAACTGTCAACCTTTTCATTCAAAGCCTTTGTCAGCTCCTCTGATAGTTCTTTGTAGTCCATTTTAACCCCCCTTTTTATCCCTCAACTTCATATCCAAACTGGTGCATATTGACAAGGGTCACAATAGCTTTATTTTCGTAACTTTTGAAAAGCCATTCTTTAAAATCGTCCCATTCGCTTTCGTCCCAATTAACCAAATACTCCCAAACACTTTCATCAAAATTCCCCTTGTGTTCTTCGTACCAATCAGCTACATACTGTGGTACTATTGGTTTGTTGTAAGCCATCTTTTCCCCCTTAATTCGTTACTTAATAACTTCTGAAACCACCTTGAAGCCTTTTTCAGTTAAATACTCCAAGTCGCTCTTATAAGCCTTATTCAGCCATTCAAGATACTTTTCTTCCTTGACTGCTTCTGGTTCACTATCTGATAATTCCCCTGTTGCTAGTAAATCTTGAATTGTTTCGTCCTTTTGAATATCCTTCCAATATTCAGCAAACGACTTAATCGCTTCTTCTTTGGTTTCGTACTCTTCTTCTCTGGTATAGTTTTGTTGCAAGTCATAAATCATGAACTTTTGTTTCACTTTACCATGTTTCAAAATACTATCAATGAGCCATTCATAACCCATAAACCCTTGTGAAGCCTTCATAATCTCCTTGAAGTCTTTTTTGTTTCCTACGGTCATATTGATTTCAGCAACCCAACCGTCCCCAAAATCGTGGGAGAATTTATGCTTTGCTCCCTTCTTACAGTCAATACCAAGACTTTCAAGGTGTTGCTTGCGTTCTTTTGTAAGCAACACCTCTTTTGCAAAGACTGAACCTTCACCAGACCATTTACCGTCCCACGAACCAATCCTACTGTGTCCGTATTCAAATAGTAAAACTGTCATAATCTTCACCTCTCTGTCTATTCAAAAACAAATCCATTGTCTCTGATTTCTTCTTCCGTTCCCATGCAAGTATAACGTCTGTTTGTTGTCGCATGAATATTGTTGATGATTCTATCCCAATTATCATCATCACGCAACTTCTTAATTGTGTATAACGTATAAATATCATGTGGTTCATTCAATCGTTTAATTCGTTCAAAGACATAATCTTCAACAATAGCAAATTTTCTGTCATTTTCAATCAAGTAATATTCCATTTTAAAAATCTCCGTTTCGGTTTTTTCTTTATGATTATATTATATATCATTGTTTCTAGTTTGTCAACTATTTTCTCCTGTTGTTTTGAAAAAAATAAAAAGGAGGGGTTGCCCCCTCTTTTTATGGTATTTGGATAAATCCTTTTTTGCAATAATCTCCTGTTACTTCCATGTTCACATCTTTACCAAACGCTCTATAATCAAAGTAGCTCTCTAGTGTTTGTTGGCTCATTTGGTCGATACCACCATGAATATCCTCAACAATATATTTTCCTAAGTCATAGTCGTCTCGTACATCTGGATAAAGCATACACTCCTCAATATCAATAGCTTCAAGTTCTTTAATAGTATCATATCCACATTCAATCAAGGCTTCTACAATATCACTATCGTAGTTTTCTAATTCTTCTACAAACTCATTGATTTTATCAATATCATTAACCCCTTTAACGTCTAAGCCTTCGCTATCTTCTACCTCGTATTCAAAATCGCCTTCTGGGTCGCCCAATTTCTCTCTCACATCATCTTCCGTTACTGGCAAGTCAAACCATTCTCCTTTACCAGATTCAATATTTCTCACAAAAATTCTTACTTCCATTTTTTATTCCTCTTTTCTTTATTTCAATAATTTCATTGTACCACCTCTTTATTATCCTGTGTAAACTTGCTCATAAAAAAGAAGGGGGTTGCCCTTCTTTTTGGTTTATGGTCTGTTGTCAAGGTGGGATTGAGGGATTTTTACCAGTCTCCTACATCAGTACCAAGGATTTTTGTCACTATATCGTACCCAGACATATATACGTCAACTAAATCTGATGGAAATTTTTCTACAACTTCAAGAAGGATAGCCTCTCTCCGTTCAATCATTCTGTTATGAACCAATTCCATTGTTTTCTGGTTTAGTATTCGTTCTTCTACACGTTTAAACAATGTAATAGGACTTACTTCCTCGTCTGTCGCCAAGTCCTGTAAAGAGGGCTTGATTATATCTTCCATCTTTACAACTTCTCCTATCCCTTTGCTAAATCCATAAAGAGCTGTTGCTTTTCGTTCTGGTGATATAGGAAAGATTTCAAAAATCTCTTTTGAGCGTTCTCCTAATTCTTTTAGGTTTACTTTGATAAATTCAGTCGTCCTTCTCCAAAAGAAATTCTCTAAATCTATCAGCAAGGCTAATTGTTCTTCCTTGTTCATTATTCCTCTTTCTAGTTTGGTGTTCTGTTATTGTTAAGGGGTTGAAATACTGCGTTTAGAAAGAACTTTCTTAAATTCATCTAATTTTTCTTGATACAGCCCACTCAAGTCAGACCCACAATCTTTACACGCCATAGATTCGGTTCGCAAATCCCAAACGCCACCATTTTTGCAATTAGAGCAATAATAAGAAATGTTCGCAACACTATCTAGCTCCTCGTCTGCCCCTTCCCATAAATTTCGCTTGCTCATTAAATATTCCAAGTAAGACAATCTGCTTTCTGGGCTATCCATATCCTTGTCTGTAGCATAAGTATAACAACCACCGTCCCAAGTTGGTTTGTAGCCCCAAGCAAAGAAGTCCTCATAACTCATAGCTAACAATGGACTAAATTTATTCTTTTCCACTTCTGCCAGAAGTTGATTAAAACTAGTTTCTTCAATCTCAATCTGCTTATCAAGTTTTTGCAGACATTCAATCATCTTTTCAACTGTGATAGTCATTGTCCTTCTCCAATTTCTTTAAGTTTATTTATGATTATATTATATATCATTCCTCTTTCTTTGTCAACTATTTTCTCTTTTTAATATTAAAAAAAGACTAGCATATACTAGCCTTTTTACTTTTGGGGTTATTCGCCTAATTCTTCTGCTACTTTCTTCAATTCGCCCACTAAATAATGCCCCTTTCCCATGCTCGTTTTGGGTGTTGGTTCATCTGTCTTATCAACAAATACAAGAGCAAGCGACACATACGTTTCTTTGATTTTTTCTAGTGCCTCTAAGTCCTCCGTGCCTTCACCTTCTAAATCGTAGAACGGGCTTCTATCGTCAATATGGATAACCCCTTTTGACATAGAGTACAAGTAAACCAGCCCTTTCAACCCACCAACAGGTTCTGCATCTAGCTTCTTATACAAGGGGTCATTGAAGTTTGTAGGAAATTCTTTAGGCAAGGTGACGTATACTTTTCCCAAACCACCTTCACTTTTGAAAATGATTGAATAAGGCGACAATTTGTCTGCCTGTGTGGCTTCTAAAATCTTCAAAATATCTGCATAAGCCATACTACAATCCTTTCATTTCTGCTACGTCTAATTCAGCAACTACAATATCTGTTTCATCATACTTGCTCGCAACTCGACTGACTTCACTTCTTGCTTTTTCTAACGTTGAAAAACTGCCAATCAACTCTTTGTGTTTTACTTTCCCTCGAAAAGTTAAGATTGTTCCAATAGCATTATATACTTTCATTTTTCTTCTCCTTTTTTTAAAAAAACTCTGGACGATAAGATGCTACCCTTACCGTCCGTATTTTACTAAGCTACTTCGCTTGCATATACCCCATGTAAATTAAGAAAATCTGTGTGTTCTTTCTGGACTGCTTCAAGTTCTGACTTATAGAGCTTTGAAGCCTTCCCACCCGAACGTAACTGGATTCGCCATTTTAGAACTTTCAATTTATACCCACGGTTGTTTTCCAAGATATACATTTTCGGTTTGACTTTCTTCTCACCAGTAAGCACTTTTCGCACTTCTTCGGTATCTTTCGCTTTTCCTTCTTCAATCAAGTTGTTTTCTTCAAGCCACATGATACGTTTAAACAAAGTAACAGACCGACTGATTGGAATACAACCACTATAAAAATCAGATACCAAAATCAATAACCAATCTTCTAGTTCCTTTTTAGTTCCAAAGGTTTTAGTGCCTTCAAAAACAGCTAAACTACCATTCAAATCTCGGATATTGCTTGGGCTGTAAGCGTACTTTACTTCCAACTTTTTAAGGTTAATCGACATTTTCTTTACTGTATCGTAAGACATAGTATTCTCCTTTTGTTTTCTTTTAACTTTATGACTATATTATATCACATTTTATAACCTCTTGCAACCATTTTTTTGTTTTTTCTTAATATTTTTAGTTTATTTTATTACATTTTTGTATTTTTTTATTGACAAACTCCTTTTTGTGTTATATAATATAGTCATAAAGGTAAAAGGAGAGTTGTAATGACAATCACTCAAAACAACAAGAAAAATTTCTAAAGGCACTACTCAACAAGCAAGACGAGCGAGCAAGCACGGAGCATTTGCCAAACACCAAAACGTGAGTAAATTCGGTGACGAGTGTGTTTACCATGACGGATATGTTAGTCTATCACTTCCCTCCGATTTGGTAGCAACTAAGACAGTTCTTGACATTCGGACAAAGAGGGATATAGACCGTGGTGTTGAATGTATTAAATTAGATGATACAACTTCCTATTCATACGAACAATACAGTAAAAGTTTAGACAATTATAAAAGCTATGAATACAGCGTAGAAGAATTGCTATATATCTTAAAAAGACCTAAAAAGTGGCACTTGGGTAAAAGATGATGGAGTTATTACAATTTCAGACAATAGAAAATGATGAATGGTTTAAGGATTTTGGTTTTAATCTTAGAAACCTTGAATATGGGACTGATGGGTGTATAGGAGTTGATGTTAATTATCTATTGACTGTATTGAAAGTTATGGATATTCTTAGAGATAAAAAGTAACTCTTTATGTTGCTTTACACAATCCTTTTTACCCCTATTGAGCTTCGTAGTGAAAGCGTAAAGGGGCGGTTGTTCAAACTTTTAACATTAAAATTTTAGTGACCGAAGGTGTAGATTTAGACTAGCTTTTTGCTAGTCTTTATTTTTTAAAAAGTCCTCTTTGTGATTTCTCTTAATATTTTTGTTATTTTTATTACTTTTTGTAATTTTTCTATTGACAAAGCTATCTTTTTTGTTATATAATATAATCATAAAAAGTCAAAGAAACAAGGAGAACTAAAATGACAGTCACTCAAAAGCAACAGGAAAAAGTATTAAAGGCTCTTACTCAACAAGTAAAACGAGTTAAACCCCGTACTGAACTACAACAAGTACGCAAGTTAGATGATAAGTGCGTTTATACAGATGGATACCTTTGCTTACACCTTCCTACTGAATTTGTTGAGCATCATACAACCGTTGATATTCGCACGAAAGGACAAATCGAAAAAGGAGTTGAGCAGTTTAATGCAGAAGGTTCAACTTTCTATCCTGATACAGACCGTCTTTTCTCAAAACTAAACGACTACAAGAGTAGTGAGTACAATGTAAAGGAATTGCTCAAAGAACTTAAAACCCTTAAAAGCGAACCTGAAACAAAAGCACAAAAGGACATTGTTGAGCTTTCAAAAGAAGGAATGGAATTTGGAATTGTAAATACTCGTTCCCTCAAAGGTACGGTACTTGACGTAAACCACTTATTGACTACGTTGAAAACAATGGATAGCCTCGGAGAAAAAACCGTAACTATCTACCTAAATCCTTTAAACGCTTATCGCCCTATTGAACTCAAAGGAGATAATGTAAAAAGCGTAATCGCACCTATTCGTTGTGCATAACAAGCAGGGGCTTCTAGCCCCTCTATTTATATCAAGGGAGAAGACATGGGAAAATACATTATTGACAAAACAAAAGACAAGCGAATTGATATTGAACTTGGTGGGCATTGGGAAAACTTAATGGACTATATCAAGAAGGAATATCCTCAATTTTATGCTTGGTCTGACAAAGAAAAGGACAACTGGATTTTAGAAAACTTTGAGTTCAAAGAAACCAAAATGGAAAGAGTGAATTACCTCAATAGGGGTTACGTCCGTGAATTTTCAGATGGGGGCAAGGGGTACAAGTTGAATACAACTCTTAGGGATAAAGAGGACAAAAAGGAGCTAGACAACTTATTGGAAACTATTGCTACCAAAACTGCATCTTGTTTTGAGAATTTATACGCCTTTCTCTATGATATTGAAAAGGTTATGAGAGAACGCAATTTGGAAGCCTACTGTACTGAAATAGATGTGGTACTTGTTTCTTTTAGCTTGTCCAATGGTCGTTTTTCTGCATCTTTCGGTAGTCTGTATGATGAAAGTCGTCCAAAATTTGCAACCTTTACCAGAAATAGCATCAATGAGCCTTTAATACCTGACATATACTTCAACGACTTCTTCATCTACTTTAGTGGAGTTTTATCCTACCATAAAGATTTTTGGGAAAGAGAAAAGGGAGCTGTGCTTGAATGGGTCAAAACGTTAGAAGAATAGAAAACCAAACGTACTGTTTTTGTTATAAAAATAGTACGTTTTTTAGTAGTTTTTGTTGACAAATTTCTTTTTATGTTATATAATATAGTCATAGTTAAAGAAAAGAGGATTTTATTATGTATCTAGGACACTTGTTGGCTTACCCAATCTTTGCATACCTTATTTTAGGGGTGCTTAAAACAATGATGTATCACATTTGCCTTGCAATTAAGGCAAAACGAAAAGTAACAGCATAAAAACAAAAGATGGTGAGAACCATCTTTTTTTGTTGCCTTTTGCAGATGTAATATAACATTTGTTGCTAATACGTCGTTTTCGCCCTCTAACAGCTCCATATTCGCACGTTAAGGTGTTCTGTGTCCGTTTATGCCCCCTTATCATAAAACACGCTAAAACCGCCTTAAAATCGCTTATACGTGCTTGTTCTCCTGTGAATAAAAATAGCTAGGCTCTCGCCTAACTATTCAACTCCTAATTCTTCCCAATACTTTTTCATTCTCTCTTCTTCTGCTTCTGCAATTTTAACATAAAGCTCCGTCTGTCTGCCTTTGGCAGTAGGCAACCACCCCTGAACAAAGTAACAGTCTTCTAAATACCCCTCGCAATACTCCCTTTCTAAATATCTGACATACTTAATCAAGCCATTTTCTTTCAGTTCCTTAATTTGTTTCCTGTACTGATACAAATTCAATCCTGTTCTTTTTAAAATTACACTTCTAAGAATTGACGAACCATAACTAAGAGCATAAGCAGTTTCCCACTTTGCGATACATTCAAAAACAGCGTTCATCAAACTTCCCTCTTTTCCGTTATAACCTCATTTTTTAAAATTGTCTATTAGAACCTCAATTATTCAATCGCACTAAACGTACCATCTAAATAATTGATTTCATAGCCATTTGCTGTATTAAACACAATCACCTTTTCATCAATCGTTCCATCAGAAGATTTCATCACGACTTCAACATAGCGTGGTACAAGTTCCTCTCCCACATATACAGGCGTTGCTCCGTAGTAAAGAACGCCTGTTCGGTTATCCTCTAACCACTTTTGAGCCTTAATCTCTGAATAACGCATACCACCTTTGCTATCCTGTCCTACGTTTTGTGTTCGTGTCCCTGTGATTACATTTTGTCGAATTGCATCACCACCAAGAGCATCACCTATTAAGTGACTACGATTCCAAAAATAGCCATTATAGGCTTTCCCGTTCGCATGAGCGATATGTGCTTTTTGTGCTTGCTTCTGCCACCCACTAGGGTCTGCATCTGCTCCGAATTTTTGTCGCACTCCGTATGACCCCTCAACATTGGTAAAGGTCAGCGAACCTTTCGCCTCTGTTGTTCTTCCAAGGTAGTCAAGCTCACCGTAAACAATCGTTCCTGTTTCTGGAAACTCTGCTTCATTGATGCCACTTCCCCCTGCTATCGCATAGTAGTCAGGGTAGGTAGCAATATCCCAATTAAGTTCCTCACCTTCCTGCACCGTTGCGACTTCTTCTTTTTTCAGGAAGGGTAGTCGTTCGCTTATCTCACTAGATACCTTTCCCTTTAAATCTTTACAGCCAACAAGAAGGAGAGTTGCCATAGCAACTCCTACAACTCCTAAAAACTTCTTTTTCACTTATTACTCTCCCTTCACATTTGTTTTGACATTTTTTACAGCTCCTTCAATAGTTTTTCAATCAGTTTAGCTGTCTCTGATTTTGTTGTCACTTCATAAAATTCACCTTTATATGTGAACCCTGTATAAATTTCCCAAAATCCTGCAATAAGTACAAAAGATAGTCTGGCAACGATATATGAGTATTCATCACCTTTTGAAAATGTACTTATAAGTAAATTACCTCCAAGACGGTAGAGATAAATTTTTTCTCCGTCTTCCACAAGTTTTAGTTTTGGTTCTAACATAAATTCAATTCTCCCTTATTTAGTTGCCTAAGAATTTTACTAATTCTTCTTATAACTCTGTAGTCCCACATTCAATATAAGTCCACCCACGCTTTTCAGCAATCTGTTGAAACTCTTTATCAAACTGAAACAATGAGTACCCCTCACGTTCTAACTTGTAAGTAAATAACTTTCCGTTTTCATCACGCATTGTAGCATAACAAATCATATCATTTCTCCTTTTTGTTTATGATTATATTATATCTCATTTTGTATTAACTGTCAACTTTTTTATGTTGTTTTTATTACTTTTTTTGTAATTTTTAAATAAAAATAAAAAAAGGCATCTAACCTTATCTGAATTTATGGAATTTTACTTGCCATGTTACACAAGCTACATTGTAGAAAAACTGTCCGTTTCGCAACCATACTAAACAAAAGGGGTAACAAACCACATTCTAAAGAGTGTGATGCTGTCCATTTGTTTTGCTACCGTGTTAAACAACAAGGGAAACAAACCCTAAGATTATAAAATTCAACGAGGTACTCTAGTTTTGCAACCTGTTAAACTGCATAAAGGCAATAAACCACATAGTAAGAACAGATATAGTTTTGCCACCGTGCTAAATAAAAGAGAAATACTCATCGGTTTTGCTACCGTGTTAAACGAAAGGGTAACAAACCGTCATACATACGAACCTGTCTTTCAGACTGGTTTTGCTACCGTGTTAAACGAAAGGGTAACAAACCCTCGTATTCAGTTTTCAACATGGAATCATGCCCCTACTTTCTTACCGTAGTTTCCAGTTAGACCATGATTATTCTGGTTTCCCAAGGAGTGCAAATACCCCCTAATGACTATATTATATATCATTCCTCTTGCTTTGTCAATAAAAAAACAGGAATATCCTGTTTTTATTTATTATTCTGTTTGAGCCAGATTTCGAGTGGTTTAGTAAATAACTCCCACTCGCCAAAACGAAAGGCGTATGAGAAGATTTCGTAAGCCTCTGTGATGCTATCTAGCTTTTGTTCGCCATTACATTTTGTGACTGTAAAATTATGGTTTTCTTTTCCACTATCATAATTGAATTTTGCTACCATTTCACCATCAATCGTTTTAATTGATAGGGTAGTGATATAGAAAACAGTTTCGTCAAAGTTAGAATCTTCAAAAAGCTCTATATTTACTTCATTGAGATTTTTAGCTTCCATGACTTCTTGAATTTTGTCAAGCAATCCATAGAATTTTTGTTTCAGGGTCTGCTCAATGTACTTTTCAAGGTATTGTTCCATTTGTTCCTTGGTGAACACTCCCATACAATCCTCTTTTACGCCATATTCGTCTATTTGGAACAGACAAACAAAAATATCCTCTCCAAAATCAAAATCAGGAGCAAGGAGGTCAATTTTGCCATGTTTTACTCCACGTTGGAAAGCAACTAAAGCATCTGAACCATTTTCCTTGATGATTTTTGTCACCATTTCTTCTAAGTCACTTACGTGACAGTCTCCAACCTCTTTCACTTCAATAAATCCGTGTGTGTCGTATGGGTTATCATAAATAATATCCTCAAACAACTCGATAATTCGTGTCATGTTATTTTCTCCGTTTTCTTTAACTTTATGATTATATTATATAACATCACTCAACATTCGTCAAGTATTTTCTGCAAAAAAAATAAAATAAAAAAAGCCTAGCCAAGCTAGACCACAAAACCTTTAATAGAGGTAGCAACGGATTGTATCACGTACAATAGTAAATATGAAAAAGGTTAATGTTTTTGCCATTCCTACCTCTGTTGAAAGTTTCGTTCAAAGCGTGTCTGGGTGGCGACACGCATTTTGGATTTCATGAATTTTAAGAGAAGCCTTCTCCTTTCTTTTTTTCCCACCCTTTTTATGACTATATTATATTACAAAGTCCATAATTTGTCAACTCTTTTTTTGATTTTGTTTTGAACTTTATCTAGTCTAGCTATAAACGCTTGGATTTGGCTCTGTTTTAAGCCCTGTTGCGTTTTTTTGTGGTGGGTGGGCAATTATGCCTCAACCCCAAAAAGGGGCTTAGAAGCGATTCTGGGCGGTTCAAACAAAAAAGCCGTTTGGAGAAAACAGCTTTTTGTTATTCAACCATTGGAGTTACTAATGTTTGAATGAAAAAAGTTAAAGAAATTAGATTAAATTTTCCAAAATCTAGTGTTGGAACAACTCAACCAAGAGTTAGTGACCTATTTCCATATCACTAACTATATGCAGTATAACATAATCATCATTTTTTAACAAGGGGTATGTTTAAAAAAAATAAAAAAAGCAACAATTAAGTTGCTTTTTATAGAAGACCTTTTATTTTAATTAGTTCTTGCGTGGTTTTTTCATAAGTGTAAAACCAGACATGAGCAATGCAACCCCAAGGGCAAGCAATCCAACGCTAGTTTCAACACCTGTGTTTGGAAGGCGTGTCAATTTTCCATCTTTTTCTTTGATGGTAACAGTCCCGTCTTTTTCGACTTTACCACCAAGTTCTTCTGGGGCTACTTTGCGTTCTTGACCTGTTGTAGTGTCCTTGACAATGACTTTACCATTTTCAGTACCAGTTACAGTACCTTTGTTGGTTTCAACAGGTTTTGTGTTTGGAAGAGTTGGGTCAACCAAAGGAAGGTGTGTGTTATCCTGTTTAGCTTCTGGCTTAACTTCTTCTGGTTTCTTTTCTTCTGGTTTCTTTTCTTCTTCTGGTTTTGGTGTTTCAGAAGGTTTAGTCTCTTCTGGCTTAACCTCTTCTGGTTTTGGTGTTTCAGAAGGTTTAGTTTCTTCTGTTTTTGGTGTTTCAGAAGGCTTAGTTTCTGTGTTAGGAATTGCAGGCACAACTGGATTGTTTTCTGTTGTTGATGGTACAGGAACTACAGGTGCTTCTCCTGTCTTACCAGTTTCTACTGTGTCTGTAGCAGGCACAACAGCAGGTGTAGGTTTTGTAGTTGTTTCTACTGCATTCGGGTTTACTGCTTCTTCTGCCTTTGTTCCTGACATATTAGCAACTGAAAATAGTGCTGTTGCACAAAGCAATGTTACGAGTGTCTTTTTAACTGATTTTGTGTTGTTTGTCATGTTTAATTACTCCTATTTTTTTTTGACATATTCCCTGATACAAAACTCAATGGTTTTTGTATTTGTTTTAATTCCTTGCTCTGACTTGATTTTGTCAAATTCCTCAATCAAGTCAGGAGGAATCTTCCAATGAACTACTCTCTCTTTTTCCAATCTAATAAAAATACTCCCTTCTCTGTTGAGCTACATATAGTATAACTAAACGGTTTTAAAAAAGCAAGCGTTTTTAGTAGTTTTTTTAGTAGTTTTTTTAAATTCAACAAAAGGGGCATTGCCCCTTTTTGTTATGCAAGTGATGGTAAGATTAAGAAACCTAGAATCGCTGATATAGCGATAGCTACCATAGTCCACTTAAATTCTTTCCACTTATGTTTGAAACCAAAATAGCTCGCAAATAAGATACCTAAAATAATGATGATACCGATAGCCCATTGAGCTGTGCTTACAAATTCTTTGCTAAGAAGTTTCTTTGCTTCATCAACACCTGTAACATTTTTCAATTTGTTAATTTGGTTGCTGATATTTGGGTCAAAGTTACTTGGGTCTGCTAAATACTGAATTTTGTTCATAATTAAAATTACCTCTCTTTTTCTACTTAATATTATACCATATAGGGTTTTTTATGTGTTTACTTTCTCCTACTTTTTTTAGGATATTTGATAGCTTTTTTCACTACTCTAGGTTCTTTGCTTGGAATAACCTTTGGTGTTTCGATAGGAGTTCTATCTGTTACTCCACCACTAGACTTCAATTCTTGTGAGGTCAACGTAGGTTTAATATCACTCTTTAATTTAGACACCATTGGTTTAGAGTTTTGAACTACTGTTTTACCACCACGCTCTGTCTTAGCCAATTTAGGTTTACCAGTTTGACTATTGGCAACTGTCTGTCTAAATTGTTGAACGTAACCTTTGGTCTTTTCGTAGCTTCTGCTTATCGCTTGACGTGGTTGACTGTTAGGAGTTGTAAGTTGCCCACCATATCTCATAGCTTTTGTCATTCCCTTATCAACACTTTTCGCTAGTCCACTCATTCCTATAGATGCAAGGGCTGTTGTGGTTGCAATTCTAGCTCCTTGTCCGTAGAAGCCACCTACCTTCTTGATACCCGAACCAAGTTTTTGCATAGGTGTAGTTGGTTTGGATATAGGTGTAGTTGGTTTAGACAATGGAGACTTACTTCTTTGAACAGGTGTGCCACTTGTCGGTTGCCCTTCTACCCCAAGAGGGTTAAGTGGGTTTTTACCATCTGTGGCATTGACAGGCAACAACTTACGAAGTGGGTTGCGTTGCTTATCAATTTCAGAAAGACCTTTTTTCGTACCATTTACTTGTACGCCTTCTGCTCCATCTGGAAGCTCACCTTCAATTTCAGAAGTAGGACGATTACTAAAGCCTGTACGTTCAAGTTCCTCTGGGTCTTCATTATCCCCAATAGTAGGCTTGTTCCCTGCCATACTTGAAGCTACTCCTGCTCCAATACCTGCTCCAATACCTGCTCCTGCTCCAACACCTAGACGTTGTTTCAAATCATTCTTAGCACCTGCTATGCCACCTGTAGCCATGCTGACTAGACCACCAAAGCCACTACCTTGACTACCTTGATAGATTAAGCTGTCTAAACCAAATCGACCAAACAGCCAACCTTTGATAGCAAGTCTTAGAACATCAAGTAGGTAAATAAGACCTACGACAAGTGAGATTTGTTTGTCTGCAACTTTTACGAAAGGATAGCACATAGCCCAAGCTACAAGCCATACACCAATACCTACACCAAAGCCACCTGCCATTCCAATAGGCGTTGCACTTAGTTTTTTAGATGCTTCCATAACTACACTTACGCTCCATTGGAAGGCGTATGGAATCCATGAACCTATCAAGCCCCAGAACCAAGTAAGGACTGAATAATAGACTGCATTAGACCATGAACCACCAAACCCTGCAAACATAGCTTTCCAACGACCCACAATGTAGTCTGAAATGCTCATTGTTGCAATAGTCTTGATATACGTTACCAGAAGCATTGTGTATGCAAGTGACATGAAGAAACCTGTAATCTTCATAGTTGATATTTCATCTGTTTTTTGTGGTGTAACAAAACGATTGAAAATGAATGAAGTTTTAGCACCAGATTTCCCTTTAGCAGAACTAGAGTGGTTAAGGTTACTTGCAAAGTAACGTAGTTCGTTTTCTTTCAACTGCGATTGTAACAAGAATACAACTGACTGATTAGATAGTTGCAAGTCGTAAATATCCATATCACTTGCTGTACCCATATACTTGTTTATCAATGCAATGTTGTAAGCGTTGATATACTTCCAATAGTAGTATTGTTTAAGTTCATCTGCATTGTAGGCATTGCCATTTAGTGTTGGCTCTTGAACTTGTTCTGGTGCTTTATCGTTATCATCTAACTTAGCCCCTTGTTGCCTACGTAAGTCGCTACCTGTGTACTTTCCCCTGCACCATACATATAGGTTGAAGGGTGTTCTGTGATTTCATTGTTGTTGGTGTTAGCTCCGTATAGGTAAGTCCACGGTTTAGATAAACTCAATGGAGTTGCTTTCCAATAAAGACCATAATAACCAACAGAAAACTGTTTAATATACCCTTCCTTCCCTTTGTCTGATATACCAGACATGAAGGCATACTCTGTAGATTTACTTTCATCTGATTCTGTGGCAACATCATTATCTATCTGTTTGATAGAAGCATCATTCTTCGTGAAGATATATGAATAGCCATTGAAACTATAACCAGAAGGAATGTAGTCTGCTGAATGTTGCGAACCACCACTTGTTTTAAGCATAGGATTTGCTCTAATTGAGAAGCGTGTCTTATCTTCTTCCTGTTGGGCTGTGATATAAGATGCTCCGTTAAATAGTGGTAGTTTGCTAGATGCAATTAAACTAGCATTGCTTGACTTGCTCGCTTGTGCTATACCACTTAAATAAGTGTTTACATCAAACGTTGAAGAACTGTTTGCGTTTTGAGATAAGTCTGCTGATAACTCTGAACCTAGTGTAGCTTCGATACGTTGATTTACGTTCTTGATTTGTTCTGGCGTTAGCGACCAATCTTCCAAATCAATATTATCAGAATTAACTAACTCACGCCATTTAGGTTGCCCACCACTATCAAAATCATAGATTTTTCGTAAGTCGTAGTTGAAGGCGACACCAAATTTAAGCATATCAATCTGACTATCGCTGACCTCATTAGCCTTATATCCATCTGCATCACCAACTGTAGGAACACCATTGATAACAACTGCGAATAAAATCATTACAAACGGTGCTGATATTTTGAAGAACCATTTGGTTAAAACAGCTCCATATTTCTTTTTCCTGAATACCAGTCTGTAACTCATTGAGACAAAGCCTAGAATTAACCAGAAGTAAAAGATTATATGTTTGTATGAGTTTATGGTTGATACAAGGAACTCAATCATATCATTGCTTAGAAGATAATTTCTAACTTCTACTGCAAGCTCTATTAACCAGTTACCAGTCTTACCTACAACACTATTACCTACAATGTTTAAGATACCAAGAGGATTTCCGAAAATCTCAACCAATCCTGTTATCATTCCTAATAGTGCATTAGCAACAGCATTAAAGTAGTCTAACAGCTGACCTACCAACCAAAGGATAGGAGATACAAGGGTCAAAATGATATTCCCTGCAAAGCCCATAATACCGTTGTTGGTAGTCCAAATTTCACTTAGGATAGAACCTAAGTCATTGCTTGTAGTTGAATTTGTGTCTGTAGCAGAAGCACTAACTGAAATATAACCCCAACCGCCATACACTCGCAACATATTTGCAAGTGTCTTACCTTCTGGCTGTGGCGTGGTCGCCATGTTGATTGAGTTAGGGATATATGCCCCCTTCTCACCACTTGTCGCATACGAACCAACATTAGCATTATTCTTGTAGGAATCTGCATCTGTTAGCACATCACTTGACTTAGCAGGGTAGTATTTCACCTCACCAAACGATACCGTAACCTCTTTGATTGCATCATCATTTGAACCACCCTTGCTATACATAATGTAAGCTAAAAGAGTGTTTGTAGATGGTCTGTCTCCAACGCTAGGGTATTGTGAAGCATAACGGTCAACGTTAGCCTGTTGTGATTGTTGTTGTGCTTGCTTTTGGTCTGTCTTACTTTCTTTCTTAGGTTCTTTCTTTGCAACCTTAGAAACGATAGGGAAACTACCTTTTTTGTCAAACACTCCATTTTTTTCTTTGACAACTGCGACTGGTACAAAGAAGTACATACTACCACCCTGTGCTGACTGGAAGGCATCTACATCACCACCAAAATCCTCAACCGTCCAACCTCGACCATCTGCAAGGTTGTAAGAAGGCATTTTGACTGGTCTATAAGCAACCAATCCGTCACCTTCTTTTGATTCGTACCAGAAGCCATCATCTGCTTTATAAAATGTTTGGTAAAACAATTCATCTTGCTTCACAATAGCATTTGTGTTTTTGCTTTTTTTACTGGTGTTTGGTGGGGAGAAATAACTAATTGTTGCGTTTCCCCCTCCTTCGTCCCCTGCTGTGATAGGTGTTACTATTCCTGTGGAAGTACCTATCCCAACAAGTTTTGGTGAACTCTTACTGGTTGCATCTTCTCCTGATACTGAAAAGTAAACCTTGTATCGTTCGCCCCCTGCATCACCATTACCAGAAGTTGTACGTACCCCACGCATTTCTGTTGCGTTGGAACTCATAGTCGTTTTACGACTAGACTTACTGTTGGTACTTACAGAATAATCATCTGCATATACAGTAGTAGTTAGAGGGCTTGCCCCACCTGTCGCAAGTAAAACACTTGTGAGTAAGATAATCTTACCTATTGTTTTCTTAAACTTCCTCATAAACTATCTCTATATCTTCCTTTCTATTTGAAACAAGTGCTTTACGGACTTGTTCTTGAATTTTTTCATCTTCCAATCTCTCGCCTGTGTATGGGTCAAGTAGTTCAGGGTAGATACGTATTGTCATTTCGGACAAATCTTTTCGTTTCAACTTAATATCTGACAAAATATTGTCGATATAGTAACTGAACTTTCTGGCAACTTGTCTAGCTCCACCCTTTGAACTTGCTTTCATATTAGCAAGGTAGGAAGATAAAGTAACTGCGAGTGGGTGAAATTTCCTCGTTTTCCCTTCATCAATCCCACGAATAAGTTCCCAGTCATATTCAATTTTATCATCAATTAGAATATTTATGTTTTCTTGCTCATGAGCAAGTTGGATAGTTTCGTCCAAAAATCTCTCTGTGATTTCGATTGCATCTGCTTCTGTTAGCGAAGTAAACGGTAAAACTGCATCTAAACGTCCGAAAAACTCTCTGGCAAAATTATATTCTGCATGAAGATTTTCTTCCAATTCGTCCCCAACAGATTGTAATGTTTGCTCAATCTTATTTTGTGGGGTGTTGGCTGTGATGGTGTTGTTAGAGAATTTGTCATTGCCCTCAAAGATTTCATATCCTGCATTTGAAGTAAAAACCATAATTGTTTTACTCAAAGAAAGCTCTATATCTGCACCACCACTCTTAGGAGTATATTTTAAAACACCTTTACCTGTAAGTCCAAGAAAAATATCCCTCAATGAACTGCGAACACCTTGGTTACGTTTAGAAGGGATTGCCTTTTCAACCTCGTCAATTAGGAAAACTGCGTATTCTGCTTCTCCTATCTTTTCCCCTGCTTCACGTAAGAACTTTTCAACTCCATTTTCTAGGTAAGCGTAGTCAGAACAATCCATATCTACGATTGCACCTTTACCACCAAAAATGTTATCGTTCAGGATATTCGCAAACTCTGTTTTACCAACACCTGTAGGCCCAAGGGCTAAAAATGACAAGTATGGTTTGTTGTAGCTTTTTGTTAATCTACCATAACGTGCCTTGATTGCCCTTTTTGCTAGGTATTTTGCCGCATATTGCCCTTTTAACCGTGTATCTATCGCTTTAAACGTTTCATCAATATCTGGGTTTACTTCTGGCGTGATATGTTTCGCTGTCCAAAACACTTTTTTAATCATATCAAGAGTGGGAACTTGATTTTCGTTAAATGAATAACTATCTAAACTACCAAGGAACTGTTTTGTTTTCCGTGGCTCTGAACTCATTAAATCCTCTGTAGCATTGGTTTTAATGATATATCTTATCCATTCGATAGGTAACTTAGAGTTTTTAATTTTCCTCAAACTCATTAGGTAGTCCCAATGTGCTAAAGAAATTTTCTCAACCTCTCTGTTAGTAAACTCTGGCAAGATTGTCTTGTCTGAAAAACGCTCTTTCAAGGGTAGATTAGGCTCTATGTATTTTCGATATTCTTCAACAGTAGTTGCACCAATCAATATCAAAGTGCCAATTTCAGGCTTAATATGCCTTTTTAGAACATCTGCACCATTACTCTCTCCGTTTTCTTTTTGAACTGCCTTCGTGAGCGTATGAACCTCATCAATAAACAAAACAAACTTGATATTTTCATCATTCAGAAGCGTCCTTGCCTCTTGCTCTAACTTTAAAATTCTAGGAATTATTTCTGCAAGCATACTGGTAAATTTACTCTCGCCTTCATCAAGAAGGGCAAGAAGGGATAATTCTACACAAACAAGATTATATCCCATCTTATTTTCCATCTGACCTGCATTTATTCGTCTAGTTGCTTCACGAACAAGAGTAGTTTTTCCTGTTCCTGCACTACCAAGAATAACCCTTGTAGGTTCAAGTGTTTTTGAAATAGTGTCCCTGATACCTTTTAGTTCTTCTTCACGCCCCAAGAAGTCTCCTTCGTAGGGGGGTAAGATAACCAAGCTATCTTTGTAGTCTTTATTAAAATCATCTAACAGTCTATGAAAAATCTTCATTTTTGATTAACTCATTTTTCTGTTCCCTTAGACTTTTTCTAATTCTTCCTTTATTTCTTTACAGCGTTGATTCCAAGACGTTTTCTTTATATCATAGTCAATAACTAGCGTACTGACCTTGATTTTCGTGTCGCTTTTTTGTTTCGTTGCTCCTATAGTAACCAAAAACTTCCCACCTTCCTAGTTTAGACGATACATCTTAGTTGTGTAGTCACTAAATGTATTTTCGTCATATTTGAATTTCTTTTTAATCTCTTGTAGGGTTTGATTAGCTGTTGCAAGATTGCTTTCTGCTGTTTCAAGACTACGATTGATGCTGTCTTGTTGTCTTAAAGCAACTTCATCATCTGGGTTTCGGTCAAGTGTTTCTCTGACCTCTTTCATTTGGTCGTTTAGCCCCTGAATTTCATCTGTGTATTCGTTGACTTTTTGGCGACCTGCTGTAACTGCCAAATCACGATAAGCCATCATATAGAATTTCTTAAAGTCAAACGACAATGTATCGCCATTCTGCTTCAATAGACTATCAATATCCAATTCAGTCACTTTGTACTTAGTATCATCTGGAATTTCTGAACTCAAAGTCATATTGAAGGCGATAGTATCTGTTTGCTTCGCTTGTTGGGTCGAACTTGTGTTCACATTTTTAAGCAAATCTCTAGTTATATCTGCTATGATTTTGCTGTTCGTTCCCTGACCGATACTGATTTGACCCCCATTCGATTTCACCTCTCCACCACTCGTTGTCGTGTTGTAGATTGCTACTGTGTAAGTCATATCTTTTGGATAAGGGATAATCACAAAGTAGTCACCATCTGTATTCATTCTACCAAAATATGTAGGTATGCTCTTACCACCAATATCTGACGTTGTTACTACCCAATAGTCGTTTGCGTGAGTAGGTAACTTGCTGTTGCCCTCGTTCACTTCCAACGTGGCAATCAGTACATCTTTTTTACGGTCAGTATAGTAGTTCTTTACTGTTACTGTAGCCCCACTCCTTGCAAAGTACAAAGTATAACCAATAGGGGTTTGAGAGTTTCCAACTGCCTTCTTGTCTTGTGCAAAATTGTAGCCAACAAAAGCTACTGTTGCTACAACCAGAAAGAAAGCGATAAAGCCATTTACTGCCTTTCCGATATGAGGTGTTAATCTACTCAATTCTTTTCTTAACATACTGGCTTAACCCCCACTAAATGCAATGTTTTTGTTGCAGGACGATAGAAGATAGACCGTCCAACAACTCCTTCAAATCCAATATCAACCTTAGTCCGTTCAGATAACTCTGCTCTCACCATCTGTTCGTAGTTTCTTGAATCGTCCATACGACCAATGAATGAAAAATCAACACCTAAAGTAAAGTTGTATAACCTACCATTCATAACAAACACATTTGAAGTTCCTAAAGTGTTCTTTTCAGGTGCTTCTAAGGCATCTGTGACATCATAACTCAACAAAATACGCACTTTTTTTTCAAACGTTCTTTCAAATTGCTCTTTTAAATAGTCAGAAGTCCGAATATCAAGTTGGTCTGCTCCATGTAAAACAATCAAATCTCCTGCATCTAAAAATTCTGTCACATAGTCAAAAATGTTCATTACTTGGATATTTTTTTGCAATCTATCCAATTTATTCAGATTGATATAATAGTTGACTTTACTTTTATCTAGTTCAAGAGTTGTTGTTTTACCGATAAGGCTTCTGTTGTCTGTCAAGAAACTTTCAAGCCTCCGTTGAATCCGTGCTGTTTCTTCTGCTTCTTTAATCTTGTTATCTTGCCTTAATAAACGCTCCATTGTGGTAAATTGAGTGATTACTCGGTCAAAAGCAGGATATTTCATTGCAGGCAAACCTAAAAAGTTCCTACGCTTCACCATGACATCATTATCCTTGTTCCAAAGCTGTTCCAACTCCATCAAACTATCAAAGACCTTATCAGCTATCCCTGTGTCCTCTCCTTGATAATAAATTAGAGTTTGAATGATAGAATTGAATTTTTTCTTTGAACGCCTATAAGCAGGTTGTTCTTCCTCTTTTTCATCAGTCAAGTTTTTTGCAAAAGGTTGTAGTGGGTTTACACTAATCTTGCTACCATCAATGATTTGTGTTTCCTCTCCAATAACTGCTTGTAGCTGTTTGCTATCTCGTTCATACGGAGTTTGTAGCCTGAAATAATCAAAGTCATTCAAAACTAGATGGATTGTTTTCTTTCCTTCTAGCAAAAATCTGTTAGCAATCTGTTGACTAATTACACTAGCCTGTGATTGTGGTTTTTTGATTGTGTTTGCTTCGTCTTTATAAATATCCTCAAAAACATAATCGTCCCTTGAGAACTCTCTAGGGTGTGCTACGATTGCTAGGCTGTTTAGATACCCTTTGGCATCAATCAAGACTTTTGGATATTTAGGATTGCCATCATCACCAATTTGTGAAGGGGCTAAAAAGTCAAACCCAAATTCTTCTCCCAATTCGTCCTGCAAAGTAGTCCGTTGGAAAAAGCACAATCTCGCATAATTCTCAATCGTGGTTGTGTTGATTTTCTCTGACAACAACATATAGTCAAACAACGCCCCACGTTTAAATTTGTGTGTACCTACTGTATCAATCAATTCAAAATACTGTATAGGATTGTATTTTTTACTGATAAAGTTATCCACTCCACCCCAACGGTTAAGGATAACTTCAACTTGTCGGTCAAGTTTTTCTTTTGACAAGGCTGTAATGATAACTTCCCAAACATACATACCACCAGGCATCTTATCGTCTGATTGTTGTGCTAGATACATTGAGCTATGTTTTGAAGTCGCATATTTTATATCCCCTGCCAAACCACCATCAGGTAAGTCAAAGTCGTTGACTTTAGCCAAAGGAGCTAAACCTTTCATAGCCTTACGATATTCTGATGGTTCAATCAACTGGAACTTATTCCAAGTGTTCACCGTACAGCCTGCGACTGTTGGGAAACTTTTGAGATTGATTATATCTTCTGCTTCCATCAATAGCCCACGTCCATAGGGTGCAAACACATAAAGATACTTTTTATACCGTCCATTTGAGAACAGGTTCAAAGCATATTCTTTTACTAGCGATTTTATACTCATAATCTATCTAACATTCGTTTCAACCGTTCTTCCATAATTGGTTGATAGTTTGCGATAACTCCCTTATCAGAAGCGTACCGTAAAAATGTTCTTCCTTTCTGTAGCTCGTCCTCTTTGTTTGCTACAAAGAAAACTACTTCCTTTTGTGTTAGTTCATTGGTTAGAGTATCAATAGCTCGTCTGTTGTAGATTTGTGCCATCTTCTTCTGTAACCGTGATGAATCTTTTTTGTTTCTGATTACTCTGTAGTGTCGTTTAAGTTCCGAAAAGTCAACACGCTCAATCTGACTAGACTGAATCATTGTCAAATCTCCGATATGAGGCAATAGGCTTTCCAATTCGGTAAAAATTGTCACCAAATCTCTAGCAAGCATAGTTTTATTAACTACACCCTCTACGATATAGACTTCTGCAATACGTTTACCCTTATCAAAGATAATTCTATTCCCTTCAACTGTTCCCCTAAACATCAAATCTCTTAATGTAGGCTTATGACTAATCAGGTAAAAGAATGTTCTGACACTATCAACCAACATAGTCGTATCACCAGAAGGTTTTACATTTAACCATGCAAGCCAAAGCATTGTGATTATCACCAGAACAGCCGATAAGAACCCTCTTACTGATGATACCGTAGAAGTCAACTGATAAGCCCAACTTGCCAAAAATATCGAACCAAAAACAAACGCTAAAGATACACCTGCCCATTTAATCTTAATAGGCTTACCATTTGTGAGGTTTTTGAGAACATCAAAATAAATGTAACTGTTTACTAACCCATGTTTTAGACTTTCACCAGTCCAGTCACCTCTAGGTATTTCAACAATATTGACCCCTTCATCACCTATGTTTTCGTATTCATCTACTTTCTCTAGCATTTCAACTCCTATTTATTCTTTCGCTTATATGCTTGGATCTTTTCCATTCTTCAAATTCTTCCATTTCGTCTAGGTCAACATCTTGTTCAGTTGTTGCTTTCTCGTTTAGCTTGAACTCCTTCTGGTCGTCCTCACCAATTCGCTTATCACGTTCAGTATTAGCAACCGTTACCGTTCGACCTACAACCTCTTTGACAATCTCTTTTACACCAATAGTTGCCGAACGAAGACCCCAAAGAATAGAACCACGTTCCAACCTTCCATTTTCAACATCTTCTTTCAAGTGGTCGCCATCAAAAGTGTTTTCAACGCTCTTTTTTGCTTTCTTAAAAAATTTCATGAATTAGTATTCCTCTATTCTAAGTAGTCAGCCAATGCCTTTCTCATGTACTTATCAGATACACGTACCTTTTGTTCTTTAAAGACAGTCTTAATAGCTTCTTTTACTGCTTTGATATATTTCATGGTTTCTTCATCTGATGCACCACGCTTATCACCCAGACCAATCCGTACCTTATCTTCCTGAATAAGCTCTCGCACTTCATCTTTCCAACCATCAATAGATTTTCCTTTTGATGGATTCTCATTCATCTTGAAAATGTAGTACATTTTGACTGGTGTGCCATCTACACCAACACCATCTTTTGCTAAGGCAACGCTTTGTCCTTCTTTAGTTTCGTACAAAGTGTTCAATTCTTCTTGTGTGAGTTGTTCTGTGTTGGATTTTATCGTAGCTTTTTGTCCATGCAATCCTGACTTATCTTCTTTCAGGAAAGTATCTACTTTAATTCCTTCATTGAGCTGTGCCACAATCTCGTTTGCTCGGTTTTCATCTTCCACAACAAGGATTTGAACTGTCATTTGAGGGTGGAATGTAGCCCAACGGTCAGACATTTCTTTCTCACTTACTTCCATCTTCTCTTTAAGACCATACTGGAAGGCAAGTTGCTGTTTAACTAGCTTACGTAGCTTTTCTTCTGTGTTGCCATTATTAAACATAGTTTTCAACCCTGCATTTCGATAGTTTGGCAATGCTGTATTGATTTCTTCTTCTGTTACTTTATCGCCATAGGCTTTTCCAAAAGTTTCATACAACAGCGTGGTCTTGACAAGGTTTGAGCCATCAATAGAGTTCTTCATGTACTCATAGAGTTCTCGACCCTTGATATACCCACCATCATAGGTAACAACTGTACCACCTACTGTTGCTCCTGTTAAAGCATAATTAGATAAAGCAAATCCCAAAGTCATTGCGAATAGACCAGTAAGACCAAAAGAGATAATCTTCCCACGTTTTGTTGATAGGTCAAATACCTTAGAAACAGCTTTTCTACACTTGTATAGATAGCTGTGTTTCTGTTCCTCAATACGCTCTGGCTCGATTACTTCTTTTTCTACATAGTGTGTTTTCCCATCACTTGTTTTATATGCTACTATCTGTTTTGACTTTTTACTCATAACTTCCCCTTATTTCTTCAAGTAAAATTCTGTTTCTTTGCCACTCACTCGGACAAATTCTATAAACCCTTCCTTCACCAACTGGCTAAGATAATTGTTCAAGGTGCTTTCCTTAATTTCAATCAATTTCAGCAACTCTTTTTTCGTCAATTTACCGTGTGTTTCTAGTTCTCTTAATATCCACTTTTTAGCGATACTTCTTGGTTTACCCCTTTCCACGTTTGACCCCCTTGTTCTAAATTTTATATTAAGACAATAGATTTTTATTGCCACAACACCATTATACTATAACAAAACAAATAAAACCATATTTTATACCATATTTTCAACAAAAAAAGAGGGGTAAAACCCTCTTGTTCTCTAATTCTTATTCGTTCGTTGTCCCATCAATCAAACGTTGGATTGAATTGATAAAACCAATAAGCAATTCTCCAACAACTCCATAGAATACTCGACAAATAGACAAGCCTACTCCCATAAGTGCAAAGAATACGCACATACCCAACCAATAGCTAGTGCTATGCAAGGTAAAAATAAACAGCACAAACGAGATACCAGATGCAATATAACTAAAGTGAGCTAGTGATGGACTTGTAATCAAAATCAAAAACCAATAAATAGGCAAAGTAGTGTAGTACCACGCCATAGATAAAAACTTTCTCATTCTATCCACCCCAATTCTTTCTAACTGGCTTTTTCGCCAATAAATTCTTGTGGGACTTGTTAGCTTGATTTGTTGCTACACGTTTTCCCCACGTTCCCAAATATCCAATCAAAAATCCTTTTAAAAACTTATTCATATCTCTATTTTCCTTTATCTAAATTTTCATGTATTTTTAGCAATTTTTTGTGTTGCCAAAATATATCTCTCTTACTTACTACGGTAACAGTAAAACATATTTTTTTAAATTTGTCAACTACTTTGTGTTATTTTTTTAATATTTTTTTGTTACGATATATTATTTTTTTATTTTTTTAAAAATTATGTTTTGTAATTTTTCTAATCTAGCTAAAATAAAAAAAGAGAAAGCCTAAACTTTCTCTTTTTCTATTCTATCCTACAGACTTAGCCTTACTTGAAACTTTATAGCCCAGAGTTGAAGGGTTTGTAAATACATAGTTACTTGCCCTTTGAGCTTCTTTGGTAATGTAAGAGTAAGACCAACTGAAACTTTCTCCGTTGAGTTGCCCAGACTTATTCAATACGTTTTGTTCAACAACAAGTATATCTCCATTGCTAAACACATGACTAACAATAGCTACGTGGTTTGGAGCATGAGATACAACATCACCACTTGTAGGGCTTGTTGACTGCTTGGACTTCATGGTAGCAACTGCTTGACCTACCATATCTATACCGTTACCTGTCATTCCGTGAGCAGAACCTAACTTCTTACCGTCCTTCTCCCATAAACAACCGTATAAGGCGGCTGCAAGCGTGGTACATTGGTCGTTGATGCCACTTGAAATGTAAGCAGAAGCTCCGTCCCAACCGTCCTTGGAGTGCCATTTCATTCCTAGACTTTCGGGGTCAAGAGCGTATTGTTTCATTTCACTTGGTAGTTCGTCCTTTTTCCAATACATATTAGACGTATAGTTAGTAGAACCACCTGTCTTTTGCCAACCATCGCCACCACTAGATGAACCTTCATCACCACAAACTGCTGTCCCTCGGTGTTCACCTGTCGTTTCACCTGATGCCTTGTCTTTGCTGTCTTTTACAGCACCTTTTTTGAATGGTGTCTTACCATACTTATCAATAGCTTTCTGGTCTAACCATTTTAGCTGTTCTCCGTACTGGTCATAAAGTTGGTTAAGCACTCGTTCATAGCTTGGGTCAGTAGCCCAACCACCCTGTGCAATAGCTCTAAATACGCCTTTTGCATCAGTATTGTTGATTGCTCCATCATAGAGTGATTGCATAGCCATAAATTCAGCTTTACCAACAATCCCTGCGTCAAAACTCTTGAAGTAAGTGTAAGAACCACCTGTACCATCACCAACTGTTGTTCCTGCTCCTGTCAAAGAAACTGCATCTTTACCATAGAGCTTCATGGTTTCTGAAAAGTCCTCAATTCTTGATACTTTCACCCCACCCATGTTGTGAGCTTGTCCGAATGAAGGAACATCTTGGTTGTAGCTAGTTTCTACAAGTGTTTGGATAATTGATGCAGAAGGAAGGAAACCACCTACACGCCAACTTTCAATATAGGCTTGCTCATGTTTTTTAGCAAACTCATTGAGCATTGAACCAATATCACTCTTACCAGTCGTTGAAGTGCTGTTAGAAGTTGAATCGTTGGTGTCTTTTACCTTCTCGTTGCTATCGTTGTATGCACATTTTGGCTTACACTTAGTTTCTCGTTTCTCAATATCATCATCACTAAAGTTGGTTGAACCAGAATAGCGATAGACATAAACTGTGTGATGGTCTTGTGCTTCATTACGATACTTAGAATAGTTATCTTTAGCTATACCATTGTGTTTACCTGAACAATGAATAATGGTTTCATCATCATACATAATCATAGTATGCCCTAAATCACCACCAGATTGTCCTTTCGTACCCCAGATGATAATATCGCCTTTTTGAGCTTTTTTAACATCTGAATCATCAGACCACTTACCTTCATGGACTAATTCAAATCCATTTTGAATTAACCAATCATGCTCCGTATCTGTTGATACTGGATAGTCACCTGCTGTTTTACCTGCTCCTGCATGGACTAAAGCCATGTAGATTGATGATGAACAGTCATATTGCAGAGGCCCTTTACGACTTCCTACGTCCTGACTATAAGTAACTTTTCCTTCTCGCTCCTCAAACCATTTGATAGCTGTAGGAATACTTATCTTAGTTTCTTTTTTATTTCCATCTTCTGCGGAAATTTTGACTTTGGTATCCTGTGTTGTGTTCGCACCAGACCATTGTTTGACTTTTTCGGGGTCGCCTTTGATTTTATCTAAACCAAATACTTTATAGGCTTTCTCCGAAGCATCTTTTCTGGCTTGCAAACTACTTGCGAAAGCTCCTGCTTCTGGTCGTTCGTAAATTTCACCCCAACCCTGTGCAGAATCACTAGGGCTAGTGTACTTACGGTTGATATAGGCTAGTACAGATTGTGGTTCACTTTCAAGGACAAACTGCCCTTGGTTTACAGCAGACCACTTCCCATCAAACTTGCTCCAACTGGTGTATTTACTTGAAGGAGTAAACTGGTAAAGCCCACCACCACCACCACCTGAATATTCTGCTAAATCAAGTGTAAATGTAGTGTTTTCAGCTCCCCCAATGTTCCCAATGATACCTGCAATTTCAACTCCTGAAAGTCCTTTATCCTTCCAAAAATTTACTGTATCAAGGGCGTTTTTATAAGCTGTTGTCCCCTGCTTCGTCCAAATTGTATCTTCAAGAGAGCCTGCCGATACGCTATTAGAGGAAGAACTATCTAGGGCATCATCACCTTTTCCATTTTTCTGTTTTGAATCGCCATTTACACCACATTCATCATCTGGATTGTACGAATAGTACACATCTGCATAAGCTCTAATTCCTTCACTAATGACTGGAACTACTCCTGATGAATGAATGATATTCGCTGTAAACAAAGTTAAAACCAAAGCAGATTTTATGGACACTTTTGATTTTCTCATTATACCCCCTTTCCTATTCTCTTTCTTTTTTTGATAATTATATTTTCTGTGTGATTGCATTATTTTATTGTTTTCCAAACTTACGTTTTGTAATACATTAAAAATACTTAATTTTAATAAGCTACTTGAACAGTTCCTACTTGGATTGAGAACTGGACTTGTCCTTGTTCCTCGCTGTAGTTCCCTGCGATAGTTACACTTGTTTTATCGCTCGGACGTTCCATATCGAATACAAACTGATAGATGCCATCATAGTTACTCTTGAAAACTTCTAGTGTATCTAGGTTTGGCTCGTACCCTGCTTCCAAAGCATAGTGCATAACCTGAACCATATCGCTAGTGGTAAGACCATACCCTGCTTGATGGTTTGGTTTATCCTCTTTGTTTGCTTTCAAGCCATCAATCGCACGTTGGATAGCTTCTTTCAGCAATTCTTTTTTATCTGGTGCTGTTAAATTTGGATTTTCTAGCTTCTCAATCGCTCGCTTGTGAGTATCTGAATAGTATTCAGCACTCTTTGTTTCTTCTTCCTCGTCCTCATTTTCTTCTGTAGAACTAACAGACACTCGACCAGAACTTTCTTCTAGTTTAAATTCTGGCTCATGAGTTGGTCTAGTTAAGATAATGATTGTTCCTGTTATAACTGCAAAAACAGCAATAGAAGATACAGCCCAGATAATCTTTGCCTTTGGCGATAAATTCTTAAAAAACTCAATCATTCAATGCTCCTTTCTAGCTATTATCTGCTTCCAAACGGACTAACAATGTACTTACCCAATCTTTTCCTAAAACCAATGGTTTCCCTTCTGACAACATATCTTCATTTGTTGCTTTTTCGGTTGTTTCGATTACATAAAGTTGACCTGTTTCACGGTCATAAGTAACGACATTGTAGTATTTTCCGTTTGAAACAAAATACCCTGTAATATCACCATTTTCTTTTTTTGATAAAGTCTTGATGCCTTTCACAAGCAATTTAACGTTGTTTGTGTATTCTTTTTTAGTAAGGGTATTCTGCTTTTCTTTTTTTGCTTCTTCTTTTTTCTTAGCTTCCTTGACCTCGTTTTTAGCCAACTCCACTAATTGACTTGCATTTTCTCTACTAGATTTTTGAGAGCTTACCACCCAAAAACCTGTTCCACCAATAGCAAGTAAACAAGCTCCTACAAAAATACCATATTTTAGCTTAGAAGTGTTAAGTTTCTCATTGCTATTTTCTTTCTTCTGTGGTTTTTTGTTACTAGGCTTATTGCCTCCACGCTTTCTTTCTTTTTCAGCTTTACGTTTTTCTCGTTTTTCTTCCTTGGTTGCAGGTGCAGAGGTTTGCCATGCAACAGGGTCAAATCCTGTTGTTTCGTTCTTTGCCATTATAATTCTCCTTTGTCTTAATTCTCAAAATCAATTTGCTCTACTTCAATATCAAGAGCCTTTGCAATACGTTTCTGGTGTTTTGCTAGTGGTAATTTGTTCTTGTTAGACCAGTTAGATACTGTCTTACGGTCAACTTCCACAATTTCTGCCAACTCTTTAAGAGTGATTTTCCTGATAGCAATCCACGCCCTTAGTGGTAATTTTTCCATCTATTCTCCTTTGTCTTATTTTTCCCTTTTGGGTTCTTTTTCTTCAATAGGAATTATACCACATATTTTTGGATATACAAAAAAAGATTATCAATGATAATCTTTTTTCTTTGAGTACACTTTTTCTCCGATAGCCTGAACGACTTCCTGAACCTCATTCATGACTGCCCAATGCAGACCAATCCTTGCAGAAGCTCGTAAGTCGTTGTGGTGGGTCTTGTCCGAAAACTTCCAAAGTCCTAAGATTTTAAGTAAGGCATCTGGTACTGTTTGTTTATAGCCATTGTTCCCAATAAGCTGTCCTTCTGGATAGCAACTCAATATTGCTTCTATGGTCTGAACTGGTGTATTATCTCTCGCCCTGTCATTTTCTCGACTGGTGAATTTTTCAATCACCACTACATCATAGTCTAGGGTTTTTCCAACTTCCTCAAACCACTTCTTGAAATTATCTACCCCATAAGCTACTCGCCAATGGTTGACCTTTGTGGCGTTATCAAGTAAGACAACCCCTGTTGTCGAACTGGTGTAAAAATTTGATGAAGGGTCAATCGCAAGAATTTTCATGGTTATTGACCTTTCCATAAATCCATAGCTTGAAGAAAGTCTTCTGACGGTTCAATCTCGTCCATTTTTTCTAAGACATCACCATAATTTTGTAGATGAATTTTTTTAGCATCTTCTAGTTTCTGTACTTCTTCTAAATCCCACTCGACTAAAAATTTGAATAATATAACTAATTGAACTAGCATTATTTTGTAAATACAATTCGTAAGCAAATTCCAAAAAGTTTCTCTTGCTCTTTTTCTGGAAAAAAATTGATATTTTCTCAATGACTTCTGCCTTATTTTTCGTTATACCATCAAATTTTTGAAAAGAAATTATCAAAGTTATTTTTTTCCTTTCAATGACTTCTGACAATTCTGGTAAAGTCTTATTTAGTTTTAAAGCCTTTACCCTTCTTATAGCGACTTTAATTACACCAAACGCCTCGTTGCTTTCAAGAGTATCTATTTTTGCGTAACTTTTCAAGTAGGGCTAAATCTTTTGGTTCTGTCATGGTAGATGATTTCATAAGTTGAACATAAAGTTCTTTTGCCACCCTTACTTGGTTGTCAGAAAGTAAGGCTTTCTCCTTTTTGATAGACCAACTCAATTCAACTCCCACAACTGCTCTACCTTCTTTTATTTTATCAACTACCAAGTTTAATTCAGTATGTTTGTTAATATCCTCAACAGCAGGTGTTAGGTGGATTTGATTCAAAGTGTAGAACTTTTCCATTGATTTTCCGTTAGTTCTAAAAATCTGTCTCAAAGTTTCATTTGTCACTATACAAGAACGTTTCCCTTTATACGTCATTAACAAAAATATGTTCATACAGGATTTGTCCCCCAGAACTTAACTTAGCAAATGTTTCCACGTTATAGATAATTGGTGTTACTTCTCTTGACCTTAATAACTCTAAAACTAATCTGTTCCCTTTTTTGTCTGGTGCTGTGTCAAATGTGGCAAAAAACTGTCCTTTTTCATATTCAATGTTACTCACAATACCTAATTTTAAAGCCCGACCATTTTGGCTACCTTCTAAAAAAGCCTGATTACAAAAAGCTAAATGATTTTCCTTAATAGCTTTCAAATCTTTATTTATTTCGTCACCTTTTCTGCTAATGTAACTGGAATTATTAGTTATTTTCACAACATCGTTTAAAGAAAATTCTGACGTTACATAATCTCCATTGACTTTTGCGTTTAAAATAATTAGTGAAAATAAAGCATTCTGCATTGAGTTCATTTTATTTGCAAGATTAGTCAACAGTAACCCTTGGCTTTTAGCCATCAGATTTTTTTTCTTATCAGACTTCTCCCAAACTTCTAATTCTAAAGCATCTTCTTTTTTTCAACTATTTCGTTGTTCATAATATCCCTTTTTTTCACTCCATTTTTTTCTTTTTTTCCAATATATTATAACACACCCTTTTATTTATCACAAGTGTTTTTATTTACTTATTGTGTAAAACGCTCCATTCTTATTGTGTTAAGATTTTTTTTCTACAATATCACAAGTTTTTTTAAAGATAATTATTGTTATAAACGCTCCATTCTTATTGTGCAATGCAGAAAATCCATTTTTTTCCAACGCTCCATTCTTATTGTGCAAACGCTCCATTCTTATTGTGCAAACGCTCCATTCTTATTGTGCAAACGCTCCATTCTTATTGTGCAAACGCTCCATTCTTATTGTGCTAAAAAAATAAAAACCAATAACCATGCGTGTTTACAGCGTTAAAAAGGGTGTATATATATCTATATCTATAATATATTGAGGAGGAGAAATAAATAACTAGGGGACACCCCTTTTTCAACATTTTTTATTTTACCCCCTTCCCTAAAATTTTGGTGAACTTTCTCATGAACAAGTTCACTAGACTTTTTGAAAAGAATTATAATAGACTTACAAGATGATTTTTAAGACAGGAGAAAACTTATGAACCCTTTTAGAAAAAAAGACAATTTTTTTTATCTGACCTATCAGCAGAACTATCAAAAACTTATGGAGAAGGCAGATGAATACTTAACTGCCCTATCCACTTATCCAGACCAAATCCTATGGACTTTGGAAGAATACCCAGAGTTACACTCGCAAATTGAAGAAAACTTCCACCATAGCAAACTTTATTCTGGTGAAGAAGTGATTATCGACCAATTATATACTGCATCATACAGACTAAATAGCAAAGTTGACTATGTGATATTCAGAAATCTTTACCAAGATACTCTTAGTGGTCTGTTAAGTGAGAAAGTAGCAAGTGAAGAAAACCTCGCTATGTTGCTTGAAAAGGGGCAAAAAATTTTCACTCCAACTACTATGCAGGAGTATAGGCATCACCTAAACGAATTGCGAGGCATCTATGAAACGTTCCAACAAAACATTCTTGCACCATTCTTCCAACTGAATGACTTAATGATTCAAGGTGATAAGTTGTTTGAATTTCAACGTGACACACTCCCAAGTGGCTTTGAAGTTGCTTTCCAAACAATTTCTAATGACTTAGGTAAACAGAAAGCTGTATTTGAAGAAATAAGCTCACTTGCTAAAAGTCTGCCGAATGAAAGTGACGTACAAAACATTAAAAGTGATACAAACATTGCTGTCTGGCTTATCAATAAACAGCAATATATTTCGCAAGTAGGTTACGTTGCCCATTCTCTAGCGTTCAATACAAACCAATTACAAGTACAAGTGGAAAAACTACTTGAAGACCAGATTGACCTATACGACTTAATCACAATCGTACAATCTGGCGAGTATGAAGATGAATACGCCTCACTAAAAAATATTTCTTCTGAACTTGAACTACTCCCAAGTGTTTTTTCCGAAAAACTCACAGAGCTTGAAGTAAAACAAGAAGAAGGGGCAGGTAACTATTCAAAGGAAATTGAGCAGTTGACTACTTACAAGAGTATGTTTGATAAGCTCATACACTTAGTACATAATGAAACTTCCCAATTCCAACGCTATATCTACCTTCTTTTACAGAACTTGGTAGCTTGTGCTAAAAGAGAACATTAAAACACAACATTTTTTCGATAAACCCTTGATACAACAAGGTTTCTTTGATATAATAAGAGTGTCTTATGAAGCACCATAAAACAAAAGGTTTCTACCCTTAACAAAAAAATGTTCATCACTAAAACAGAGGGATTCAAAAATTCAACATTTAGTAAAATTTCTAAATAGTTTCCATCACGAACCCCTCTGTAAAGCTCACAGGTGCTTTCTGTGAGCTTTTTATTGAGAGTTAGGGTAAATCTATCAATTTCACCTAAACGCTCTTAGAAACGATTTTAGGGGCAAATTCGAACGGATTGATTTGAGGGGGGCAAACCTTCACATGAATACGAAAAAAGCACAGCAACAATGTTGCTGTGCCTTTTGACTTGCTTAAAAAGTTTTTGGGAAGTTTTGAATTAAGTAAGTCTATTGATAGTATAGCGTGTATTCGGTATTTTGTCTATACTATTCTTCGCCTTCTTCCCCAATATTTTCTAAACTAGAGATATGCTCCTGTACTGCATCAATGAAATAATCAAAGATAGCAATATAAACAGCTTCGTTTACTGCCACTTCGTATTTTTCTTCTTCTTCTGTGGTTTCACCAGTTGTAATCAAGCGAATATTGTTACGTTGCTGTTTTGCGGTCATATCAAGTTCTGCTTGGTCTAGGGCTTCTTTGATAAGTTTATTTTTGTCTTGCCCTAAATAGCGAGCAACACGGTCAAGTACATAAACTGACGTTGGACGTGAAATAAAGATACCAAATCCACCATCTGAACCATTCACAAATCGAATACCGACATCATTTTTGACCTGCTCTAACAGTTCAATGTTTTGCAAGGCTTCTTCCATCATCAACTCATGGGTTGCCTTTTCATCAAATTTAAAACTAAACATTTTTATTATTCCTTTCTTGTTTCCCTAAAACTTAATGCGACTATAGTATTTTTCATCAGGGAATTTTTTAACAGTAGAATCAATAATTGAGCTTATTTCATCATCACTAAGAAAAATACTTTGAACACGGACTAAACGTTCACTTTCTGCACTTTTGATATAAGAATCACCTTTACCAAGCAGAAATTCTGCCCCACCTTCGCCTAAAACCAGTTTACTTTGACTAGAGTTATCAACTTTATAAACTAACCGTGACGGGAAGTTTGCTACCAAGTTTTCCTTGATAACTTCTGGTCTAGGAACATGAGTGTTGATATGAGTTAAAATACCTGCCGAACGGGCTTTTTGCCTCAATCGTGACATACATTCTTCAACCTTAACACCATGCTCAACCATTAAATCGAATATTTCTTCTACAATCAAGACTAAGTATGGTTTTCTTTCGTCAGGAGAGACTTTAGCATTGTATGTTTCTAAGTCAAGGACTTTCAATTCATCAAACAAACTAAGTCTGTTCTCCATCTCTTCAACAAGGTACTCAAATACTTTTACAGTTTTCTCAACATCAGTCACGACATCTGCATACATAAACGGGCTGTCGTTGTATGCTTTAAATTCAACCCCTGTAGGGTCAATAATAATCAGTTGCACATCTTCTGGTAAAGAGTGTAACATCATAGACAAGTATATCATGTTCAACCCCACATCTACACCAGAACCAGTTGTACCTGCTGTAAAAAGGTGAGGTGCTGTTGTAAGGTCGTAAGTTCTAATCTTACCTGTAGAATCTATTCCTAATAACGCTTCAAGTGGCTTAATATGTTTTCTGTCAATAAACGCCTCTTTCAAGACTTTATAAGCATCTTTGTTTTCTGGCAATAAACACTTAATATCCCAAGAAGGTCTTTTTGTCATTCATTAACTCTCCCTTCTGATTTTTATAAAAAACTATTATAATATAAAAACTCTTTTTATTTACAATGAATTAAAGCAAAAAGTGAGCATTATATAAAATATAATACTCACAAAATACGATTTATTTCCAACTTCTTTCCCACTCAATTTCCCAATAAAAATTGGAATGGTCGTGGAAGGTTTCTTCAAGTAGAATATCACCATCAAGAGAAAGAATTTGTGCTTGCCAAACCACCGAATAATCAGGCTGTAATTGGATATTCGTAAACCAATAGATAGGCTGTTTGTTGTTTACAGCACGTACCTTTTCCTCGAATCTATTCATGTTTTCTTGATTGAGTTTGCTGTCAAAACCAATGCAGAAAGTTTCGTCTCCGTGGAAGCCAATAGAGTTAATATGAGTTAAATCGTATCTCTCTACGTTCTTTGGATATATCTTTAAGTGCTTCTTGTATCGACTACGTTTGTTGCCATTTCTAGCTTGATACCTTTTCCCAGATTTTGCATCATACTTAATCAGAAATTGGTGGTGTTTGGCATCATGAAAATAAATGCCATTGTCATAAGGTTTGTTGGATAAAAGGTTGATACCTGCTCCTAATTCGATAGGTTCATTTACTGCACTAATTCGCAAGGCGATAATATCACTATTAACCACTTCTTGCTTAGTCATTCCCTTAACCCTCTCTTTGGGGTTATTGAAAGCAAGCAATACCTTCTTTCCTTCTTCATCATATTTGTAAGGATTGAACCACAAGTCAATCCTTAACAATAACAATCTTAATCGCTTCAATCTACGCCCCCTTTTGTTTCATGTGAAACATTTTGTCGTGAAGTTGAACCATAACCCCCTGCTCGATAGTCCCAATTAAACGGGACATCTTGTGGCATGATTTTTAGTGGTTTGACTGTTGTTTCATCTTCCACTTTCTCTTGCTCTTGAACTTGACTAGGCTTTTCCTTTTCAACTTCTACCTCTTGTCCAGTTTTAATAGGCTCTTTTTCTGCATCAATAACAGGTGGTTCTTCATTTTGTCCTTGCTGTTGTGGTTCTTGTTCTTCATCTTTTTGCAATTTTCTCAACCGTTTCTCTTGATTGTGCTTCGCAAGGTTTTTGAGTACAGAACTCATTCCATCATCTTTCTTTTCAAGGTCAATCTGTGGGGTACTGTGTCTTGATGGTCGTTGCATCAAGGATTTTTGTTCTAAAAACCCTTCTCTTGTTGGTCTTTTAGGAACTAGAGTGTCTTCCTGTTCTTCGTCATTGACAGGGTTGTTTTCAAGGTATTTGACAGCATAACGATAAACAGAGCCTTTTGTAACATCACCAAGGTTTTTAGCATCAACAAAATCTTCTTCAAATGCTTCTAAAGGTACACGTTCATAGTATTCTTTGTCTGGGTATTTAGCCTCAACTGCCTTCATGATAGAGATTAGGTTTTCGTCAGTAAGGAATGTTCCTTGAAGGCGAATTGTTTCACCATCTTCATTCCACTTCATGAGTGTATCACCCTTACCTTTAAGTTTTTCTGCTCCACCTTCGTCAAGGGCAATTTCACTTTCTAGTGAGGTTTTAACACGGTAACTGATACCAGTCATCATGTTTGCTTTGATTTTACCTTTAACGACATCTGCCCGTGGGGATTGTGTAGCAAGCATAACGTGAATACCTGCCGAACGTGCTTTCTCCCCAAGTGCTTCGATTGCTCGTTCAATTTCGTCACCATGAGTTTTCATCAAGTAAGAAAGCTCGTCAACAATCAAGAAGATATAAGGCTCTTTCTTGTCCTTACCAACTTTTGCGTTGTAGCTTGCTAAGTTACGAACCTTAATCTTAGCCATCAAGGAGTTTCTACGCTCCATTTCAGTCCACAAAGCATTGAAGGAAGCACTAGCTTTATCCATATCCGTTATTATATCCGTGTATAGGAAAGGACAATTCTCCCAAAGTTGGAACTCGGTTGTCTTTGGGTCAACCATAACAAACTTCACATCATCAGGTGTGTTTTCTAGCATCAAAGAGGAAGCAAACTGGTTGATACCGACTGACTTACCAGAACCAGACCCCCCAGAAAGAAGGATATGTGGTGCTGTGGTTAAATCACGGTAAACAGGGTTGCCATTTACATCAATACCAATAAACATATCCAGTTTATTGTGTGGCAAAGGACGTTCCAGAAAGGCTTTAAACCCACTATGAGCATCTGCCATGATTGTGTTTTTGAGTGGGATAGAAATGATAATCTTCCCTGCCTCGTTTGAAACTATTGTGTTCTTGATACGTAAGTCATTTTCAAGATTTTTTTGGATTGTTTCAGGGCTTGATAATTTAGCCCCAATCGGTACAGAATAAATAAATCGTGCAATGGAAGTTGTTGCTTTTACTTCCTCAAATTGCAAGTTTAAATCTTCATGTGAAGCCATGAATGTTTCCAGACTTCTTGATAGATTTTCGGTTTCTTCGTTAGCTTTAATACGTTGTTGTTGGATTTTCCTAGCAACTTCTTCGTCCAACAGAATATCTACATCATAACTTAAAACACCTTTAGTTACTTCTTCTGTATCTTTTTCGTCTTCATCAAGTGAACCTTCTGTTAGACGTTTTAAAAGAGCTTGTGCTTTTTCGATTTTATAGACGTATTCATCAGTCACCTTTTCTTCGGCACTAAAGTAAATAGATTGATTTTCTGGCTGTGCATCAGAGAATTTCAGTTTAAATCCTAGAGATTGAGCTACTGTAGAAAGTTTAAGACTTAAATGTTTGAGATATTCTTTTTCAAGTATAGCTACAACACTATCAAGAGTACCTTTTGGTATGCTGACCTTAACAATAGCTATCGTTAAAAAATCGCTCCCGTTTACTTCTTTTCTGGTATGTATATCAACATTCATTCCAGTAGCTATTCGCCTTGCTTCTTGTTCTTTTTTTGTTAGTTTAGGATTGCCATTATCATCATACTCAATCTTATTCCATTCTGCTCTCTTAATAACCTGTGATTTTAATTGTCTAGCCAACCAATCATCTTTGAAAGGCTTTAATTCCCCTTCGTGGTGACGTAGAGCAATGGTTACACAGTAAGCAATAGAGATAGCACCCAAGCTAAACAAGAGGAGCGTTGTAATTCCATAAAGAGGTAGTTGGAAACTAATAATCTTTTGTAATCTAGTACCCAACTCACTACCAATTCCAACACTATCTTGTATTTTTAGTGCAAGGGTTTTAATCACGAACAAGACAAATCCAGAAATTAAAACAACTGCTAAGATAACAGCAAGAGTGAAGCCTATCCCCCACAAGGCTTTAGATGCTTCTGCATAAGGATAGACATTCTTTCCATCTTTGAAATAGCGTTTTTGGCTTTTCTTTTTCTTTGACATAATTCCCCCTTTTTACAGGCTGTCGTTTTTAGGTAATTTTAACACGCCATAATGCTCCTCGTAAAACGTTAAAAGGTTACATAATGTGTTGTATCTCATACCTGTAGCTCCTTTTTCAAGCATATTCGTAATGACATTTTGGGAAGTTCCAATTTCTGGTAGCTACCCCTATATGCTGTAATGTTGTTGTTACGGACATCATTTAAAATACGCTCGATAGCATAGTCTATTAGTTCAATCAGATAGTCTGCTTCCATCATAAGCTCCTTTTAAATAAAATATTTTATAGAAACATTATATCAAAAAAAGCCTAATAAAACAGCAATCTATATTGAAAAAAATATTTTTGGATATGATAAACTGATTTTAGTCTAATAAAAATAATACAAAAAGGGAGAACATTATGAGTTACAATCCAACAGATTTTTTTCGTCAAAAAAAAGCCAAACAATGACGTAAAAATTGAGCATGACCCAAGTGTAATCACTCGTAAGAGTGAGCGTAAGACCATGAACGCTAAAGATATTGCTGAATATCAACGTGAGGCTTCAAGAGGGGGGCAAATTGGTTCTAAACAAGCCAACATGGGGCTTGCTTCATCTATGAGCAAATCTGACCGTCAGGTTCATCTACTAGCAGGCATCAAGCGTGGGACATATAAATCAATCCCTCAAATCTGCATGAGCCTAAACATTGCTGAAAGTACAGCGAAAAAATACTTGCGTGAGTTGAATATCACCTTTGACACAAAAACAGGAGAAATCAAAAAAAGCTAGTAATCATCTACTAGCTTTTTCTTTTATTCTTCTTCCAAATTTTCGATAGCAACATTTACATCAAACAAGCTGATGATACTATCAAGTGCCAATGAAAAGTTACCAGTACGAACTTGTGCAACCATACCCAATTTCTCGTATTCAGAAGGGGTAAGTTTTACGTTGAACGGTTCGTTGCGAACTGTATCATTGCCCAGATTTGCGACATAGAAAGCAGGGTTCGTGATTGCTTCTTCTACGTTAAACGCTCGTAGAATTGCTCCTGCTGACTTACTCTTATCTCCAAATCCTGCCTTAGAGAGTTTGTTTAGCTTATTCAAGTTCTCTTTTGAAATCCGTGCAGAAAGTGGGATAGAGCGTTTTTCAGTCTTAGTAAGAGGGTTGAAAAACATCATTGTATCTACTTTGGCAACCTGTGAAATAGGAGATACCTTAGTTGTCTTAGCTGTCGCCTTTTTCTTTTCAGGAGCTTTTTTTCTACCTTCTTAGGTGTTGCCTTTTTGGGGTAGTTGCTTTTTTTGAGTTAGATGCTTTCTTAGTAGTTAGTGTGTCTTCTTCTGTAAAGTCGATAGCATCAAACTTTACAGATTTTTTTGTTCTTTTTCTTTTTTTACTGGTTGAGTTGTTGGTAAATTAAATCCAGCCATTCTGTAGGTTCTCCATTTCTTTTTAAATATGTTTCTATAACTTATTTATATTATATCATAATACAAAAACGTAATTAAAGAGAACTTATAAAGTATTTTTAAAAAATATCTTTTAGGGGTTCTCAAAAAAATAAATCATTATGCTTCGTCAATCGCCTGTTTAATAGCTTCCAAGGCTTCTTGTGTCCGTTTGAAGTATTCTTTATAACTAGCATCTGAATACTTGCTACGGTTTGCAATATCAAAGATGGTTGCATTTTCTTCTGTTGCATCTTCAAAAATGTTACGGTGGTAGATATTAGCAATAAATAAAGGGTTATCCTTTGTGGCTTGCAAAAACTGTTTTGTTTGTTTTGTAGCACCACCATCACTACCATTTTTCAAACGACTTCCAACGAAAACAAATTTAGCTTTGCAATATGGTTCGTCTGAATCATTTAATAGGTCAGGGTCGTTTTTGAGCTTTTCGCAAAGTTTGTAAGCATCAGTAGCCCCTGCCATTTCATCTTCGTTTGCACCTGTAGGAGCAATAAGCAAGTCACTAGCAATGAAGAAATTTTCTAGGATAGCATCTTTTGTGTTGTGGGTATCAATGACGATATAATCATAATGTTCTTTGATTTTTTGTCTCCGTAACCACTTATGAAATAGGATAGAGTGGTTTCTCTTATCCTTAATCACCTTGTTTACCTTTTGGAAATCTTCTGTTGCAATCAGAATATCTAAGTTTTCTTTGACATTCAATGGTACAACAGGCTTCCCAAAAAAGATATTTTCAAAACAGTTTTCTGGTGAGGAAATATCCACCAGATTGCCATCTTCATCTTTTTTGTAGATAAATTTTCGTGAAGCATCTTTTTGTGGGTTTGCATCAATAAATAAGACACGTCCCAAAAGAATGACAAATAAGTAGCTTCTGTAACTCCAATAGCTGTTTTTTTGCAACTCCCCTTTTAGGGAAGTTAATGTTGCAATTTTCATATTTCAAAAACCTCTTTAACTTTTTATTGAATTATTTTTTTTTAATTAGAGAAAATACAAAACGTAATTTCAAGAATTAAAAAAATGTAATTCTTTATCACACAACAATAATAACATTAAATATAAAACGTGTCAATAAAAAAATACGCTATTTTTATAAAAACTATATGGTTTTCTAAAATCAAAGAAATCTTGTATATACAGTTGTTTTTAATAAATGACTGTTAAAATATAATATAAAAAAACACATTTTGGGGGGTACTATGAGAAAACACAATACGGAAAAAGAGCGTTTCTCACGCTTAACCAAAGAAATCATAGAGTTTATTGGTGAAGAAAAAATAACCCCTTCTGTACTGATTGTAAAAGGAGTAAGTGTAGGTTCTGCTACAAAGTTGATTTACAACAAGAATCCAGATGCTTTTTTACATTGTAGGGGGTAACAGTTTTAAAGCTATGTAAGGTCTTGGATAAGAGCAAAAAGGGGAAATATTTTGAACGCAAACTTCGAGGTATTTTCGACCATGACAAGCTACACTTTTATAAATGGAGAAAAGAACTCCTTGCAAACAAAGAATTGGGTCAAGGAGTAGTAAAGAACTGTATTCGTGAAAAATACATAGGAGCGAATGAATACCGTTTTAATATCTCGAAAATGATTGAGGTTTTAGATTATATCAACGACCTTGAACGAGATAAAAGAGAAAGAAAAGGGAAATGAGTATGACAAGCGAAAAAAAGTCAATTAAGCATATAGCAACTTATAACAAAGTGAAAAACTATTCTCACTTTGAGCAGTATAAAACATTTGATGCAGAAGGTTTCTTTAAGGACAAGAAGATTGAACTGATAGATGTTATTGCAGTCAAACCACTTAAACTGTTGGTTCGTATTGTGGAAGATAACACGAAATATCCAGTTTATCCAGACGGCAACGTAGCAAACAACACAGGGTGCATTTTCAGATTGTACTTAGATGTGCCAAAAGATGTTGGATTGCTTGCAGGACAAATTTATCTTCAAAAAATGCCTATGTTGAGTTTGATTTAACGATTGTAGAGTAAAAATGGTAGGTACGAAAAGTTGTTTGTTTACACAGGTGCTATTGCCCTGATTGATAAAAATCAACCGAACTTGAAAGAGTTCTATAATGCGAGAATGTATGATAAGAAAGAGGAGTAAAAAATGGCAGTAGCGTTGGAATCAGAAAAAATTGGAGCATTGAGCTATTTTCGAGGGATAAATCATGAAAAGCTGTTTTTAGATGGCGATTTTAAAACGGTATGTGCCTATGAAAAAAGTTCTGATGAAATCCGTTTTTATTTTACAGAATACAAGGATTGGGCTCGCCTAACGAAGAAGAACTGATTTTTATTAAACTAGCAGGCTCTAACGGTGAAGGATTGCCAGTTGAAGCAATGAAAAGTGGTTATCCTATTAAACTAGAGGATTTAGTGGTGGAAAAAGTGTCTTTTATTCGCTCTAAAGTGCTTGTGACTGTTTCATCAATTAAGGTTGGTGGATTTAAGTTGAGTTCAAACAATGTAATAGAGGTGTTATAAGAGAGGAGAGATTATGGAACGTTTATTTGAAAATCTAGCCCTAAAAAAATCGAAGGGGAAATTAAAAACTATGTGAGTAAGCATAGATTGAATAAGATGTTGGAAGAAGTAAAATCAGATGAAGTGTCTGAAAAGACTTTGAAGGAAGCCTTGGTCTTTGATACCTCTAAAAAGACACAAGAAGAACAGAACGTGAACAAAATTCTTGTTGGTCTTATGGTTGATAGTTTCATCAACAAAAACGGTCAAGAGGCGTTTGATAGCTTGTTAGATGAATTGGAAGAAGAACAAAAGGGAATTGATGTAATCAAGCCACAGGTGGTAGAGGTAATTGAGCCAGATGTGGTAGTTGAAGAAGACGTTGCACCTGTTGACGAACCGACAGAAAGGAAGTCAATCAAACTTACAGGGTCAAAAAAGGTGACGGAGCAAACACCAGAACCAGTCGTAGAGCCAGTTGTTGAACCAGTCACAGAACCAGTTATTGAGACTGTAGAACCAGTTGTTGAGGAAAGCTCTTTAACTCCTACACCAGAACCAGTTCCTTTAACCCCTACGCCAGAACCTATCAAGCCAGTTGTTGTTGTAGAGCCAGTTGTAGAACCAGTTGTAGAACAAGTTCCTTCAACTCCCACACCAGAGCCTATCAGACCAGTTACCGTAGAAGAACCAGTTGGAAGTTATGCTGAACAGCAAGTACCAGAGTGGCAAATGCCACAGCAAGCACCACAGCAACAGATGGTTAGACCTTCTGACTTTTCTCCTAAATTTGATGATGCACCTACAACCTTTGAGGCAAGTTTTGAAGAAGAATCGCTAGATGAAGTTGAGACAGAGAAGAAAGGTGGCGTTTTAAAATATCTAGCTGTTGGAATACCTACGCTTCTCCTAGTAGGAGGTATGGCTTTTTGGCAGTTAAATAATCAAAAACAAGTAAATATTAAGGCAGAATCACAAGCAACGGAAATCCTGAAAGGTATGCCGAAAGAAGCTAAAAAAGGTGATGGGTTATCTAATAGCGAATATGAAGATAACATTGAAGCCTTGACTAAAGGCATTGATACAATCAAGCAAGATGATAACACAGGGCTTTCTGGTTATTTGGTTTATGATGATAAAAAGTATATTATCAAGAAATATGAACAAGTAAGTGGTTCATTGATTGTCTTTAATGAGGAAGGCGAAGAAATCACATTCGATAACGAGTGGGTAGAAAAGTTGGTTAAAAAAGCAAAGACCAACAAGCAAACAGAAGCTAGTCCTGTAGAAGAAAAACAAGAGGGAAACCCTGCTGAACAGCAAGAGAAAAAGCAAGAAGAAAATCCAGAAGGAAAACCAGAAGAAAAACCTGCTGAACAACAAGAAGGGGGTAGCGTTTGATGAAAATTCCTAAGTTAAATCCACAAGAAATCTTCTTTCTGGTGCTAAAGGTATTGTTGTTGCTGATGCTATTGTTTGTACCACACTCTTTTGGGTATTCGTATAAATACTACTATCATGTGCTTGGGTTCATGATGTTACCATTCACGGTAGGACTTATCCCTGTTCTATTCAACCTAAAAGGGCTATGGAAGTGGGGAGCGTTTGCTTTAGGAACACTATTGACTATCGTGTTGTTGGGCTTTAATTTCTTCACACGTACCAACATTGCTTATTTGGGTAATGATGGCTTTAGGAAGTTAGACAAAGGTAATGCGAATTTTGTTTTCACAGTCACTAAAAACGATAGACAAAAAATCACAGATAGTTCCTACATTGTTTTCCTGAAACCAAATTGCCAAACTTGTCGAGATACAGTTCCAATGTTGCGAGGATTGACAGGGAGCGAACAGACAGCGATTGTTTACGTTGATGTTGACACGGACTTTGGAAGCGAATATGTGAAGCAATATCCAGATGTTGATAAAGTGCCTGTTGCTTACAATCGTCAAACAGGAGAGTTGCTACGCCTTGGTTTCCATACTGACTATGGAACTGAAATTTTGAAAGAAAATATTGCTAAAATTGCAGAAGAAACGAAGTATTAAGGAGAAATAAAAGATGGCGAGAAATGAAGAACAAATCAAAGAAGAATTTTTCTTTTACAAGGACGAAAACAACTTATTGAGAGAAAAGTTGATTGGCTTATACAATCAGTTTTTGAAGGAATATAGAGAGTTCTTGTCGAAAGACTATGCAGAATTAACCTTGTATGAGGCGTGTTTTTCTGCTTCGCAATATGCAGTTGATGTTGACGAAGAAGAAGGGGGTCAATTTTATACTGAACTGTTGATTGATTGGTACGAAGAACAATTAGCAGATTTTAATGAGCGAGTGAAACGTACTGTAAAAGACTATGTAGTTGATACTGTATTGGCAACTGCTGATGGCGAAGATGGCGAGGAAGTGGAATTAGGCAAGTATTTGCGACCTGCTATCTTTGATATTAACGATTGGGGAACGTTACTTGTAGTTGATGAAAACCACTTGGTAGAAAACGACACAAAAGGTATTGAGCATATCGTAAATACAGTTGAAATGTACAACTTCCCTATCTATGCAGAAGAAGATTTTGCGAGAGAAGACGAGTACGGACAAGACCTTAGAGTTAAATATGGCGATTATAAGAAGTATTCTAAGCTGATGGAAGAATCTAGCTTAATTGTTAAACCGTCTTGGAAGTTAGCTCTTATCCCAGATTTTCAGTACCACAAGTGGACTTATCGCCCTGTTGAAAGCCCAGAAGATGCTCTTAATCTTGCTAAGGCTTTAAACGAGTATTTAGAGCGTATGGTGAATGACATTGATGTTATCCGTATGAGTTTAAAGAAAGCTGAACAAGTACACCTGTTTTTGAAGGAGAATTATCTTGATGATGATAAAGCAAAAGAAGCATTTAAAACATGGATTGCCACAAAAGGCTATTAGTCGCTTGCTTTTATTGGGAGTGCTACTTGTATCATTTTTAGTAAGCCAGAGTGTAGGGGCAATATCAAAAAAAGATTATAAAACTCTTACAGACAAATTGGTAGAACAAGGGCTTTACAGAAATAAAGATGGAACAATCGGTGGCGTATTTAACCTATCAGATGGGAACACTTTGAGGGTGTTTAAAGTTGATGAAGATGGTAATTTGTGGGGAGTTGTTAAACTTTCTGATGATGAATATAAAGTCGCTGTTTTTTACTACGAGGAAGTCATGACGTTTATTGAACGTAAGGAAAGCGTGAAGGTGAATTGATGAAGAATTATATATTTGTTAGGCTGAATACACGCAACCTGAATAAGTACGAGGTACAGCGATTAGAACGTTTGATTGAAAATATCCAACGTAGAGAGAGCGAGAAAGAAAACTACATTTATATTTCAATGCTTGCTTGGAAGCAGATTGAAGAAACAATCGTTTTACGAGCAGACCTTTATAAAAACCTTGAAGTGGATTTGATTAACAAGCCAGACGATTCAATCCAAAAAGGGGGCAAAGTGGGGACAGAGGATTTTATGAAACTACTAGAACGCTTCCCTAGAGAGGACATTTTTTTCACAGAAGGAGATATTGAAATTGATGGAGAGGTGTTTTGGGATAGAAAGGATAAATAATGCTAGATAGATTAACCGAATGGTTAGATGATATAGTCGATATGCTGAAAGTAGCAGATTGGAAAAAGATAATACTCTTATCTTTTATCCCTGCTATCGCTTCGTTTTTCCTTGGTGGGCTTCTGTTTTCCAAAAAAACAGTTGAAACACAGAGCTACACAGTAAATGAGGTGGGTAAGTTGTTCTCGGTACAAGACCTTCCTACACAGGTTGGGGATATTGAAAATAACGAACTGCGAGTTTTACAAAGCCAACTTGCAGATATTCAAACAGAACAGGAAGAAGACGAACATGGCGACCCTACAGATTTTGCATTGAACTTTACGAAGTTAAATGCTGATACTGACCTGAATAATTTCTTCAAAACATTGTTAGCTATTCGATTTGATACCAAAGTTGATACAGCTTACAAGAGTATTAAACCCTACTTAGCTTCTGTAACTGATGAAATCAAGACAGATGATAAGAAAAAGAAAAAGGGACAGGAAGATAAGACGGAACAGAACGGTGAAGATGCTCAATCAGAACCAGACTATAATGTGCAACAAAATATCTATAATATGCTTGGAAGCTATAGTTGGGGGAAAGAAACTCAATCCCAGACAGCCTTATCTGGTACAATTATGGTGAGTGTCCTAAGTGGGACTACAAGCAACAATAGATACTTTCAGGTTATTGTCCCTGCGACCAATGACAAACGAGAATTTGCCTTGCTAAACTACATTGTCAAGACCAATAGCAAAGGCAAGGTTATAGCTTGTACCTATACAGGTGCGATTAAAGGTTATGCTGACTTGAATACCTACTACCAGAAATTGAATGATTTGTTACAGGGTAATACAGTCAAAGATGATAATGGCGAATACTATCAAGACGAAAACAAAGCTGACCTTTCACACCATACAGACAATGAAGTAGGGCAATAAGAGGTGATAAGATGAAAAACAAAAAGTTGTGGGCGTTAGTCTCCGTTATATTCATTTCTGTTGTTGGAGTTTTAGTGTTCTTTTTGCTTCAAAAAAAACCTGAACCGAATTTTAAACTAGAAGAACCTACTAAAAACAAGGTGACTAAGCCTTCTGTAACTGTTGATAATGATGTTGCCGTGACAGAACCACAAGCAGAGCTTGAAAAAACCCTTGAAAAGCCAGATACACCTGCGAGCAACAGTGATAAGGAAGCTGTAGAGAGTGCGTTGACTAAGATGCTAGAGGCACTTTCTAGCAAGCCTGATATACAGTCTATTGTACCTAGCAGAGAAGACCATGACCTTACAAGTTACCGTAGAGACTTGTCTAATATCAAAGAAAAAATGATATTAGGGTTTACTTATGATGCGAAAAAAACAAAAGTGTTTGAATCGAATTTAGAAGGTACGGTTCAATTCACGTTTACTTTAACAGATGGCAAGTCAGTCTTAGTCTATTCTGCGAACTACGATACTTTGACAGAGCAGATTGAGTTAGCAACCTATAGAGAAGGAGATAATTAAAAGATATGCAAGAGGAAGTTTTGAAATACGCAAAAGAAAGCACAATGATTAGCCTGAACTATTCATTGAGCTTGCTTAAACAGAGTGTAGAGGACTTTGTTAAAGAATTTGACAATCGTTTAGATGCAATCCAGAAGGTAGGTGGGGATTTGGATTTATCCGAAAAACAGCACCTAATGGAGCAAAAGAGCTTGTTGGAAGCTGTTGAACTAAGTGATATTAGTGCAAGCTACACAACCGATACAGCCCTAAAAGATTTGTGCCAACTTGTCCCACCTTTAAACGAATTGACAGATTGGGCTAAAAGTAACTTGGTTGAGTTAGGAAACGCCTTGAAAACGCTTGGTGATGCAGAATTAGAAGAAATCTGCAAAGACGTGATGAAAGAAATCGAGAAGTTCAATAAGCCTGTATCTGACCTGTTGGACGAAATTGCTTTTATCACAGAGAAGTTGAAACGTGCCAAACTCTTAGTTGCGTAAAAATGATATGAACAAGTTCCCAAAGGGGCTTGTTTTTTTGATACAATGAAATGGAACATAGAGAGGAGAGTTATGGTTACGATTAGAAAAAATGTTCCAGAGAACAACATAGATAGCTTGAAAGATGCAGAGCTAAACTTGGTGAGGGGGTTTGACTTAAAGGATTTTTCTAGCTATATGATTGAAAACGTCCCTAACACAATTAAGGAACTGGTCGAAGAATCGCTTAGAGAACAAGGCTTTCCAAAAGAGGTTAGATGGTCTGATGTTGATTGGCACTTAAAAACTATCCAGAAGAAGGAGTTTAAAGAGTGGATTGAGTTGGGATTGGAGCGAGGGTATATCCTTGAATCTGACTTAGAAGATGGCTTGCGTACTTTTATACGTGAAGGCAAAGCCTATGAAATGGCTATCAAAGAGTGGGATAAGTCTGGTCTATTAGATTTTGAAGTGGTTCTGAACGAGGATATAGGCTCTTGGGAAAACAGAATGAATTATACAGAGCATCTAGTGGATAGCTTCCATGACTTACTTGATATTTTGAGAGTAAATGCTACAGTCAAGGAAAATATAGAAATCTATCCAGAGCTAGAAAATATGTTCTACGACTTAACAAGAGAGGTGTGGTCTTGAAGATGCCACGGTCAGAGACACGCAATACAAGGTTGAAGTCAATGTAAGTGGGCAAGAGGAAGAACTAGCTATCCTGATAACCTTATTGCTGAATATCAATGACCCAGACAGGTTAAAACAAGGCTTCCAGATGAATAGTGAAGATTTTAATACTATGCTATGTATTCCTAGCTTGTTTGCTAAAGTCAATAAGCGTTTGACGGTGCTTGATGATGTGCTTTCTTGGGAAGAAAGAAATCAAAGGGTAGCATCTAAACGGAAAGCCCTAGAGGCAATTCAACGTAAGTTGGAAGAAAGTTTTGAGCCAGTTGTTATTGGAGCTTATCTAAGTGATGTGAATAATTCATTTAGTGAAGGCAATCCCTATTTTGATAAAGCTACTATCATGGCAGAAGAAGAAGGGTTGTCGTTGGAAGAATTTTTGGCAAAACGTCAAGTTGTTACAGCCAGATTGAAAGGTGACTTGTCAGGATTGAGCGAGGAGTTGCTTAATGGTGGAATGAGCAATTATGCTCAATACAAAGCGTTTTTATCAACGCCAGTAAACGAGGTTCAAAGGTTCTGGTTAAAAAAACCATACTTGAAATACGTTGATGTTGATGTGAAGATACTTTAGAAGAAAAAAAGTGACTATTAAAATATATAAAAAATAGTCACTTTTTTTAATCTAAATCGTTGATTGTCACTAACTGATGTGTTATAATAAAAACTGTAATCATAATGAAAAGGGGGTATAAAAAATGAAGAAGAAAAGCGACCTTATCAATCGTGTTTCTGACGAAACGGGTTTGCCTAAAATTCGAGCAAAAGAAGTTGTAAACATTGTCTTTGGAACGATTGCAGAATATATGGGCGAAGGCGAAAACGTCCAACTCATTGGTTTTGGAAACTTTGAAGTTCGTGAGCGTTCTGCTCGTAAAGGGCGTAACCCACAAACAGGAAAAGAAATTCGTATTGAAGCTAGTAAAGTTCCTGCATTTAAAGCAGGGAAAGCTCTCAAAGAACGAGTTAAGTAGGTTTTTGTGAAAAGAAGAAAGGATTCATATAAATTATGAAACAAGTAAAAGGACACGGTTTTATTCGTAAGAATAAAGCAGGGAAAGTTGTATCTGGTATCGTTCTAGGTACTGCATTGTTTATGGCAGGTGGTGTAGCTTCTGCTGATGAAGTGAAACCAACAGAGGTGAAACCAACAGAAACAGTTGTTACTGAAGCTAAAGCAGAAGAAAAAACTGACAAGGTTGAAACCAAAGAAACACCTAAAACAGAAGAAGTTAAAGACCAAGCAGGTCTTGACAAGAAGTATTCTGAATTGACTGAACAGGCGAAAAAACAAGATGTAGAAGTCAAAGAAGGCGAAAAAGTAACACATGATACTGTTGAAAGTGCTTCTAAAGACCTTGACGAACAATCAAAGAAAATTGATGAACTCGCAAAAGGTCGTGATGAAGCAAACGCTAAATTGCAAAAGCTATTGAAGATGCAAAAGCTGTAGGTATCAAAGTTGACCTTGAAGATAAAGTCACTTATTCTGAATTGGCAAAAGGCGAAGAAGACATTGCTAAACAAGTCGAAGAATTGACTGCTCTAACTACTAAAGTGAAAGATGCACAAGGTCGTTTGGCGAAAGTTGTTGCTGATGCTAAACAGGCAGGCGTGAAATTTGAAGGCGTAAAATCTGTTGAACTCAAAGATGTTGAAGAAGCAGAAAAAGCTATCAAAGAAATTATCGCCCAACAAAAATCTGTAGATGCAGAATTGAACAAAGCTGTTGCTGATGCTAAAGCTAAAGGCGTTAATGTTACTGTAGAAGGTGAGACAGTTGTTTCTCCTAAAGATGCAGAAAAGGCTATCGCTGATGTTAAAGCTAAAATTGCTAAAGCTGTAGCAGATGCAGAAGCTAAGAACAAAACAATCCGTGAAAGCAACGCTAAAGTGACAGAAGCTAACAAAAATGCCAAAGCTGAACTTGCTACTGGTTCAACAGCAACTAAAAACGCTGATGGAACTTACTCACAAACTGTAGTTGTCAAGAATGACAAAGCAGGAAGCAAGTGGGGAGCAAGTTTAACAAACAGCGGAAGTGCTGATGTTGTTTCTGTTAAGTTGGTATCTCCTTCTGGTAAAGAAACAGTCTTTGCAAATGGCAAGATTGATTCTTCTAAAGTTTTGGACGAAGTGGGCGAGTACAAACTTGTTTATACATTCAAAGCTAAAGACAACACAGCAGGGGCTATCACAGGTAAGTTGAATGTTGAAGGACAAGCAGGACAAAGTGGCAAAGCTACTGGTACTGCGGAGTTCAAGACAGAAACTCCTAGCACAACAACTACTAAGAAGAAACCACGTAAATTAGTTTTGTGGCTTGACCGTTCAAGTTCGTTTGCAGATAAGGCAGGTCAAAACTACATTGATACCATTGCTAACTCATTGGTAGATTCAATGAATGAAGGAGACGAAATGGCGGTTGTTGGTAATATCAACACTATCGACTTCCTAGCTCCGGGGCAAATGATTAACTTCCAAACCCTTACTTCTGATAAATCTGCATTGAAATCTGCAATCGCAATGAAGGGTGATAACGGAACAGCTTCTTCAAATCCAGTAGCGTCAAGTGCGGCAACTAAGCTGATTGGTGACAATGGAAGTGAAAACCTTCAAGCATACCTAGCTAAGAAAAACATTGCTGAATTGTTTGGTAACGGTGCTAAAGCAAGCGAATTGACTTTGGTAACATTGCTAGACGATACTGCGATTGACGACCCAAATTCAACAACTCTAGGTCAAATTAAACGTTTTGTGAAAGATGGCGGTCAAGTGTTGTCATACGTTCCAAACGTAACAAAAGGACAAGTTGATGCTACTGAACGCCTCTTGAAACAAGTTGGAGTTAAGAAAGAAAACGTAGAACTTGTTGACTACAATAGTGGAGACCCTAAGTCTGTAGCAGACCAAATCGTTAAATCATTGAACACTAAGACAGTTGTTACTGTTAAAGGTGAGAACCAAACAGCGAACATTGTCATTGGTGGTGAAGGTGTAACTGTTACTAAAGCTACTCTTAAAGGTGCAACTAACAAAGAGCTTCCTATCACAAATGGTAAAGTGGACTTTAGCGAAAAACTAGCAGGTGGAACTTATACTGTTGAATTTGAAGTGACAGGAAACGGAACTGCTACTGCTACTGTTAAAGTTGATGGTAAAGAAGCAAGCAAGAAATCTGTTACTGTAAAAACTACAGAAGGCTCAAAAGGTGGTACTGCTACCAAAGAAGATAAATTGCAACCATCAAAACTTGGTTCAACAACACCAGAAGTTAAACCAGAAGGTGTTAAAGTTTCAAAAATCTCTTTGAAAGACAGAAGAACCTAAAGTTGCACCAGTTGAAGCTAAAGCACATGAAATCGCTGTAAGCTCAGAAGTACACCCTGTAGATGTTGTTAAACCAGTTGTAGCAACACCTGTTAAACCTCAACTACCACTTACAGGAACTACTGCATCAGTAGCCCTTGTAATGGCAGGAATGGGAGCTTTAACACTTGCAGGCGTAGCCCTCAAAAAGAAAGAAAACTAAAAAAATAAACTCATACCTCAAAATGTAGCGTTATATTTAACGCTACATTCAAGAGGTGGAAAGGAAAAACGAAAAAATGAAACAAACGGAAATTATCAAAGGTCGTGGAATTAAACGTAAAACAAGCCTTGGTCTTGTTTGTGGTATCTCACTCATGGGTGCTTTATTCCTTGGAGCTAACGGTGTATCTGCTGATGAAGTAACACCAACTACACCAACTACAGCGACTGCAAGCGAAAGCAAGACAGTTGTTGTAGATGAAGGTTTGACTGAAACAGCAAATAAGGCAAAAGAAGCAGGGTTGACTGTAAACGCTGAACCAACAAAGAACATTGGTACTGCTAACACAGAAGAAGAAGCTACTAAACTTGCTGAACAAGCTAAGAAAGAAGTGGCAGACCAAAAAACTCAAATCGAAAAAGAAACAGCAGACTACCAAAAAGCTAAAAGTGAAAGTGGTAATCAAGAAAAAGAAATCGTAAAAAGCATTGTAAACAAACCTACTGCTTATTTAGACGCAAGTAATGGCTTACAATATTTACAAGATAAGGACTTTATCGCAGGAAAAACCTCACTAGGTACTGTTGCATCTAACAAAGGTTCAGTTTCTTATGTTGCACCTTCCACAACGTCTGTAATGATGGACGACCCTGCAACTATGCGTAATTTCATTGAAAATTCTCAAAGTGGAACAAAGCCTACTGAAATGACTGTTGGGTACAATGGAAGTGATATGTTAATTTCTACTTCTCCTATTGCTAACAAAAAGACAGCAACAAAAGTCGTTCCAGTCTTTCTTAAAGATGGGGAAAGTGTTAATTATGTTGTGCGTGTTACTCCTGATTCAGAACTTGGTTCTTTAGGAATTGCAAGTATTTTGAAATCATACACTCTCGATAAATCTCCTGCTAAAAACGGAAAAGTTGTAGCATTTTTGAGCCAACAAGGTTCTGTGCAAGGTCAAGTTCTTATCGGTGGTTCAGGAAAAGCTATTGAGGAATTAAAAGAAGGTGAGTGGACTTATACTGTAGGTTATGCATATTATGATAAAGATGGCAAACTCATTCCTACAAATGAGTTGTTTGCAAAATACGCCAACAAATATCTCCTTAAAGGAAAAGAGTTGGTGAAACCTTCTGATGTAACTAAAAAACCAGAAGTTAGTGAGGCTTCATATCCACGTGAAGGCAATGGGTTTGAAAAGACTAATGAACTTTCTGTATATGGTGGCAACTCAGAACATTTCATTCGTACAGTAACAGAAAAGATTAGTGGTCTTGCAGGAATTAAACCTGTATATTATGTAGGCGAACACGGAGCTTTAGCACCTAGCCCAGTTGACACAAGCAAACTTGCTCCAAATGCACCTGCTAAAACAGTCAACTACCATCTTGTTTCTTACACAGTAAACAAGGCAAAAGCAACTAACAACACAGACAAACTCAAAAAAGGTTCAATCGTTCAAGTGTTTATCGAAGAAGGTGGAAAAGAAATTGCACCTAAGACAAACACAGGTGAAAAACCAGTTGATGAAACTGTTACTTTGAACCACCCTAAAGAAATCTTGTTTGAAGGTAAAACTTACACATTCACAAAACAAGATAAAGCTGACCCAACGAAAATTCCTAACGGTCAAGAAACAATCACTTATATCTATAAGTTGAAAGAAACTCCAAAACCAGTTGTTGTTGAAGAGAAGAAAGGTGATGTAGAAGTACGTTACGTTAAAGATGATGCTTCACGTACAGTTCTTAAAGAACCTGTAGCAGATACAGTAGGTGGAAAAGTCGGTTCAGACTATGACACTACAGATAACAAACCAAAAACAATCACTAAAGATGGCGTAACTTATGAGTACGTCCGTTCAGAAGGGGTTGAAAAAGGTAAAGTTGTTGAAGGTAAAACAGTAGTAACATACGTTTACCGTGAAGTTCCAAAACCAACACCAACTCCAACACCAACGCCAGTTGAAGACCCAACTACAATCCATATTGACGAAGATGGAAACCGTATTGCTCCACCTGAAAAGGGTACAAAACCATTCAAAAATATTGATGGTTACGAGCCTTCACCAAAAAATCCTAAGAACGTTGAAAATCCGAAGGGTGAAACCGTTCGTGTCTATAAGATTGTTAAAGGTGATGTAGAAGTTCACTACATTAAGGACGACAAAGAACGTACAGTTCTTAAAGAGCCTGTAGCAGACACTACACAAGCTAAAGTTGGTACTAAGTACGACACTACAGACCACAAACCAGTAACTATCACTAAAGATGGTGTAACTTACGAACTTGTTCGTACAGAAGGTAAAGAAACTGGTGACGTGGTTAAAGGTAAGACAGTAGTTACCTACGTTTACCGTGAAGTACAAAAACCAGTAACTATCCATATTGATAAAGAAGGCAATCCAGTTGCACCTAAAGAAGATGGAACTAAGCCTTTCAAAGATATTGAAGGTTACAAACCAGAACCTAAAGACCCTAAGAACGTGGAAGACCCTAAAGGGGTTACAGTTCGTGTCTATGAAAAGGTAACACCAAAACCAGAAACTCCTAAGACACCAGAAACTCCACAAACACCTAATACACCAGAAGCACCAAAACCACAGCCTCAACAACCAACACAAGCTGTTGTTAAGGCAACTCTCCCACAAACAGGTGAAGTTGCTTCTCTTGCTCTAACTCTTGCAGGACTTGGCTTGCTAGGACTTTCAGGTTTGGTTACTAAAAAACGTGAAGACTAATTCGCTAGGTAAATAGGGGGGGCAATCCCCCCTTTTGCCTATTCATAAAAAAAGAAAGAGGGAAGAAATTTGGAAAAAACAAAAGGACATGGCTTTATTCGTAAAAATAAAACAGGAAAAGTCGTATGTGGAATTGCTCTTGGTACAGCACTTGTACTAGGTGCTAATGTTGCATCTGCTGATGAAGTGAAATCAGAAAATACACCTACAATCGAGGCAAAAGCACCAACAACGGAAAAACAAGAAGAAATTCCAACAAGCGTTCAAAACGCTACACAGGAACAAGTTGTTGAAGCTGTCGATAAAGCACAAAATACATTGAAAGTCTCATGTAGAAACAGCGAAAGAGGCAGGCGTAGTTGTTAAAGAAGGTGAAACCAAAGAAGTAACCATCAACAATGAAGATGCTAACCAAAAGGGTTCAGAAATCTTGACTGACTTGAACAAACAGGACAAGGCAGTAAAAGAAGCTACTGAAAAGCAAAAAGCTAATCAGAAAGCCTACGAAGACACAAGCAAAGAGCATAAAGAAGTAGTGAAGAAAGGTCAAGATAGCCTTTCAAATTCTGCTAAAGAGCTTGACAAGGTTGTAGGTGAAGCGAAAAAATCAGGTGTTACTGTCAAGGAAAGTTCTACAACTACTAGTCCTAAGTACAAGGAAGTCAAAGGACTAGAGGGTGAAGAATTGCTAAAAGCAAATTCTGAAAACCTTGGTCTTTATAATAAAGCAGTCACAGAAGGGGTTGCAGAACAGGACAAATCAAAAGCTGATTTGAAACGTGCAGTTGACACTTACAATGCTGATAAAAAAGCATACAACGATACTAAGTCAGAACGTGACCTTGCAGTATCGAAAGGTCAATCAGAACTCCAAAAATCAACTAAAGCAGTTGATGAACAAGTTGCCCTTGCTAAGAAGCACTCACTTGAAGTCAAAGAGAAACACGGTCAACAACACACCTAAGTTCAAAGACATTAAAGGTCTGAAAGGTGAAGAGTTGCGTAAGGCTGTAGCAGAAAATGTTAAGCTATACAACGAAGCTGTCAAAAATTCAACAGCCAACATGGATAGGGTTGCTTCTGAAACCAAAAAGAAAATTGATGCTTATATCACAGCAGAAGCGAACTACAAAAAAGGTCTTGCAACTAACACAGGGTTGAAATGGCAAAAAGGCGTTACTTTGTCTGGAAGCAATGGAGCTGAAAAACAGACAGGTAACGAAGATGTGATTGACGAAGGCGACCATACGCTACGTTTGGCAGGTACTTACGCCACGCAATCACTTGGATTGAACCAAAATACTGATGCCAATTTTGATAATATCTTCAAAATCAATGGGTCAGGAACAATCCACGTTAAGAACACGACCAATGGTGATGTAGATATTACGTTCGCTGAAATCAACTCACCTTACAATACTGGTACTTATGTAGCAGTTTGGGGTGATGATAACGGTGGTATTGCTTGGTCTGTATTCGCCCTTTATAACGGAAGTGCATCATCTTCTGGTGGTGGTGAAGCAGGAAGTGGCGGAAGTGGTTCAGGCATCTATGGACGTATCTTGAACTATGTGTACTCTTACAAAGCTACTGTTAAGACAAGCAACAATGTGTCTGTTGTCACTTTCAACGACATTGACAACAAACAAGCAGTTGCAATGACTGGTTTAGACGGTTCAAAAGTTGAAACAGGTAAGAATATCCAAGCATCAGGAAACACCTATTCGGCAGGTGCAGGTGATGTATCGCAAGGTTCATCAGGCATCTTGGATAGTAACGGGGTACGTTGGACTTTTGAGCAAGCTAAGAAGCAAAACTTTACCTTTGTGCATACAGTTGAAGGGAATAATACCTCTATCGTAGGTGGTATTTTCGGTTCTGCATCACAAGTGGCTAAAGCTCCAACAAAACCATTGTTGAGCGTTACGAAAGAAACCGTAAATGTGCCAGATGCTCCAACAGAGCCAAATGCTCCAACAGCATCAGTTAAAAAGGTAAATGTAACTGTTCCAGAAGCACCAGAAGCTCCAAAACCTGTTGAAGTAGAAGTACAATACTACAAACTTTCTACTACGCCAGAAGCACCAAAACCACAAACTCCAAAACCACAAGAGCCTAAAAGCGTTTTACCACAGACAGGTGAAACAGCAAGCATGGCATTAGTGTTAGGTGGAGTAAGTGTAGGTTTGCTTGGACTTGGACTTGCTAAACGCAAAGAACAACAGTAATTTTAAGATGCTTTATTGATAAAAAGCAGTCTATGTTTTAAAACATGGACTGTTTTTTTATTTTTTTTGAACAAAGGGGTTGTTTTTTTATTTAACATGATATATAATATAATCATGAAAAAGGATATAGAGATTATCTTTGAGAAAATACTGACTAAATTTTCTCCTAGAGTTCCTTTAGCAAACGCTCTAAGTTTTTATTGTGGAATCCATCAAGAGAAATTGATAGAGCTTGCTATTGAAATGAACAAGTATAGACGAACAGGAAGTTATCCTAATTACAAAATGATAAGCACCCTTGTCTGTATCATTCCAGAAGAAGATGCAAAGAGAATGGTGGGGCATATTCGTACTGTACGTTTTGGAGAAAAAATAGCATCTGCTGATGAACGAATGGCGTTCGAGTTATTCAAAGATAAGATGTATTCTTTGCCCAAAGGTGCAATGAATCAAGCAATGGAAAGGCTTGTTGATAAACATATTGAGTTAAGGCTTGTCCCTAACGAGATTGTTTTGAATGAACTAAGAACATATTTCACAATAAGCGAGCTGTCCTTGATGATGATGGTTGTAAAAGAATACAACAGTAGGGCAGAAGATACAATAAACACAGTGAGCCTTTTGTCGTCAGACCTTAGAAGGCAGTTAAGAGAAAATAGAAAAAAGGAGAGAGATAGGTTACTATATGAGTATGAAAAAACTAAAAAAACAATGGTCGGAGGCAAGTTCTGATTATCGGAAAAACAATCCTGAAAAGGTACGTGAGGCACAAGCACGATACCGTGAGGAGAACCCAGATGAGGTGCGTAAGTGGCAACGTGAAGCCCAGAAGCGTTATCATGAAAAGAAGAAAGATGACCCTGAATATAAAGAGTATAAATACTACAGTATATTGAAAAGCACCTTTAAGAAATATGTTCTGAATTTTGCAAGCAAAGAGGAATTGGAGCAATTCCTAGAAGCAGTCGAAAAGCATAAAAAAGGGAATGTGGTAAAACTAAAGAACCTTCCTTATGCAGTCGAGCCAACCTCAAAAGACATACGTTCACGGGCTTATCTATTTATTCGTGAGCGAGTTCAAAAGAAGGATTTTGAGCAAGTTCAAGAAATTATTGAATCGGGGCTAGAGCGTTTTAAAGGTGAAGCGTGAGAAGGCTATTTAAGTTAGTTCTACTACTATCTAATCTGGTTGCGTTCCATTTACTTTTCAATACAGATGATGTAGATACTAGAGTGGCTAGTTTGACGGTATTGAGTGCGACTTACATATTCTTGATGTTATTCTTTATGTTTAGTTGCAAAGGTAGGAGAAGATGAAAGCAGGCGTACAGCTTGCTTTTTTCTATGGGAAAGTTTACCTAATACCAAGGAAAAGAGATATACTAGAGAAAAACATAATAAAAGGAGTAGTTATGGCTATTGAAAAGATTATTGAGTTTAGCAAGGGCAATAAGTTCAAGGTTAAGCTAGAAATTAGTAACATTGACACTTCCACGGTTGTTGATGTTGAAATCGGAGATAAAGAATTGGAGCATAGAGCATCAGATGAATTTTCTTTTAGTGCAGTTGAAAAGTTCGTGTCAGAAGAAGGCTACAACTTTGAAACCACAGCAACATGGGTTGTTTACCTAGAGAATGATGGATTGGGTGTATATAAAGATGGAAGCAATGGTTTTCGTTTTACAGGGAAAGTCCCAGAAGGAGCATCAGTTGATGACCTTTACCTAGACTTTGAGCCTTACTATGATGTGGTCTTGACCTATGAAAAAATCGAGGAAGAAACAGGCGAGGGAGCTTCTTCTGTAACGCTCACCTGCGAAGCGTTTGGTTGGGAGTTTGACCCTTATATTTGCGGTGTGAACCCTTTTCGAGTAAATCTTACAGAGGACTTTTTAAAGGCAACAGCTAACTGGTTTGCGAATGAGTATTTCAAAGGGGAAGTAACACCAGAAGAAATCATCAGAGGAGATAAAAACGAAGAAATCTTGGTGATGCTAGATGGAGAAGTGTTCAATAATGTTACCATTTTTAACGAATCTGCGAAAAAAGAATACAGCCAAACAGTAGGGCATGATGTTTATTATTATAGTTGCGAAGCAAAAAGTGAATTTGTGTTAGGTGGCATTACGGTCAAGGCAGAATTTGAGCCTATCGAAAAATATATTGAAAGCCTAAGAGGACGTGATGATGCTTTTGAATTTAAGCAACTATTAGAAAAAACAGAATTGGATAATTTATTTACAGAACAAACCAAAGAAACCTTGGAAGAATTAAAGACAGAAATCAGATATAGAAGATACTCATTACAAAGTTTAACCTTTGAGGTTGACTACGATATGGTGCGAAATCATGCCAGAATAGAGGGGATTGATTTGTCAGGTGTATCAGATGGAGCGATTGTTCGTGCTAGTCAAATTATGTTAGAAAATATCGCTAATTCACATAATAAGAATCCATTCATTGATGTTATTGTGCAAGGGGATAAAATTTGGGCTATTACAGATGTGAGGAACTATGATGATAACGCCCCAGAATATATTTCTCTTGTAGAACAGGCGACTATTGAGGAAGATAGCGAGGGGGTATGGAGAGCTAAATTAGATGGGTATCCTTGTGACTTTGACGAAGCTAAAGAATTGGCGAAAGCTATCGAGGAAGTAGATGGCTATAAATATGAGAAGAAGCGAACCATAGTCAAAATGGAACAGGTGATTGAAGGAATCAACCAAGAACTACAACAATGCTTACCTATGCTTGTAAATCAATCTGTAATTAGTGGAGAGGCTGAACAATATAAATCATGGTTACTTGAAAAATTGCGTTTACTTGAAGTTTTGGGTGGGGCATTGAGTTCATATTCTGCTAGAAAACGTGCTGTTCGTGACGAATTGTTGCAATCAGATGCTAAACGTGGAGTGAGGGGGTATGAATCATATCTTGAAGACCAGTTAATGGAGTATGGAACAACAACGTTAAGTTTAGAAGAACACGCCCTGCACCAAGCCTTGTTAGATGCAATTTCTTCTAAAAAGAGTATCGAGGATTTTTGTAAGCAGGAAGAAAAGTTCCATGATAGCTTATCGCTAGAGAGAGAACAGGTAGAAATGAACTTCACAAACATAAAGGAAGTGTTGGAAGAAGCAAAAGAGAGGTTTTCTGATAATGAAAGTCTTGTAGATAGTATTCAAGTTGCGTTGGATAATTTCAAAAGAAATCATGCAGGCAAACTATTAGATAGTTCTGTTATTCCAGAGTGGAACAACTATGTTGGAGTACCTATGGGTTAAAAAAGAGGGTTTACTCTTTTTTTAATTTTTTTAATCGCCAGAAAGCCCGTCATTACAATAAATAATAACAAACCACAAAAAAATATTACAAAAAAATTAAAAAAAGTGTTGACAAATAAAAAAACCATGATATATAATATAGTCATAAAAGATAACTAAGGGGTTGCCTTAGAAAAAAAGTTAAAGAAAAAAGGAGAAATCTTTTATGGAAAACAAAAAACTAATCACAACAGTCGCTACTGGTATTGCTATCTTAGGAGTTACAGGGAATACCACAGTACAAGCAGATGAAATCAAACCAGTTGAAACAACAGAAACAGTTGTCCCTGAAACAGTAGAAAACAAAGAAGTGACAGAAGCACAAGTCGCTACTGCCCAAGTTTCATACAACCAAGCTGAAAAAGAAGTTGCAAATCAACAAACCGTAGTTGAAGAAGCTAAACAAGTAGTTGCTGAAAAAACAACAGTAACAGAAAAAGCCAAAGCTACTTATGAAGAAGCTGAAAGCAAAGTAAAAGAAGCTACTCCTGAAAATGTGGCAAAAGCAGAAAAAACTATTGCTGACACAACAAAAGAAGTTGAAGTAAAAGAAAAAGCTATCACAACAGCTAAAGGTGAAGTTGCTAAAGCTGAAAACGAAGTTGCAGGGCAAAAACCTAATGTTGCAAAAGCACAAGAAAAAGTAGGGGAAGCCCAAGCAGACGTGAACACAGCCCAAGCAGACGTGAACACAGCCCAAAAAACACTTGATGGCACAGGGGCAAAAGAAGTAGTTGCTAAAGCAGAAGCTACGAAAGCTAAACAAGACAACGACCAAAAGAAAGTTGACGAAGCTAAAGTAAATCTTGATAATGCGAAAAAAGCAGATGCAACACGCCAAGAAGCTATCGACAAAGCTACAAAAGAAGTAACTTTGAAACGAGCAGAACTAGGAAAAGCGGTCACAGCTCTTGATGATGCAAACAACAAAATGCAAAAAGCAGGTGAGGAACTAGCTACAAAAACTAGTGAGTACACAGATGCTAAAAACGACTATGACAGCCTTATCACTTTCACAGTACCTACTAAGTATGTAGAAGCCTTGAAGAAGTATGCTGACTACAATGCAAGCGAGGCAGAACGTGAGAAAGCCGAAAATGACCTAAAAGCAATGAACGCTGAAATGAGTTCACTTAACCAATTCAAGTCAAATCCAAAAGACAATGGAGTTGTCATGACGATTGGTGAGTTCACGAATGAACAAAAAGACGAGCTTACTTTCTTTGCGAATGATATTTTGAACCAAATCCGTAAAGCATTTGGCACAAAAGAAGCTGTCATTACAAAAGGAGCTAAGACTTTTGCGAATGATGTTGCCCAAGGCTACACCAAAGATAATTGGGGTTGGGATAAAGTAACAAACGAAGGGCATGACGTACCTGCGATTATTGATGCTTCTAAGAAACACGGTTTGTACGAAGGGCAATACTACGAAAACCTATTCACATTGTATGGTGGGCGTAAAACACTCACAATGAACCGTGCGAAAGAATTGGTCTTTGATGCTTTCCAAAACTACCTCTTTAATGGTGATGAATGGCTACACGCTAAGTCTGTATCAGGAGTTGATAATGAAGATAACGAAAATCAATACATGGGTATTGAAATCTCTTCACAAAACAAAGCTACAAGCGTACACTTGTTGACTGTTCCAGAAGGGCATATCAAATCAGGTTCAACATTTGATAAGACTATTGAACGCAATCCAAAAACCAAAGAGCAGATTGTTTCACGCTACAACACTACCAAAGGTGCTTACGAAACTGCAAAAGCTGACTACACGACAGCTCAATCAGTCGTAGAAACTGCAAAAGCAAACAAGGCTACTGCTGAACTTGACTTTACCAAGGCGACTAATGAACTAGCTATCAAACAAGCTGTCAAAGAACAAACACCAGAAGCACAAGCTAAACTTGACAAGGCACAAGAAGAATTGGTAGAATCTATTGCTGAAAACAAGAAAGCCCAAGAAGCTGTCGAAAACCTAAATGCAGATATTCTGGTTAAGAAGTCTGTCCTTGAAAATGCTAAAAAGGTTCTTGCTGAAAAATCTCAAAAACTTACTACAAAACAAGCAGAACTAAAAGCAGAACAAGACAAACTTGCTGAACTAGAAGGTGTATTGGCTACTGCTAAAGCAAACCTTGAAAAAGCTGAATCTGAATTGGTGGCAACAAACCAAAAACTTGTAGAAGCGAAAGCACACTATCAAGCTCTTGTAGATGCACCAGTTAAACTTGATGAAGCTAAAAAGGCTTACGAAAAAGCACAAGCAGAGCTAGACGAAGCTCAAAAAGTGGTAGAAACTGCACAATCTAAGTTGCAAGAATTGGTTGCTATCCGTGATGAAAAGAAAGCAACATTTGAAAGCCTTAAAACGCAATACGAAGCACAAGAAGAAGCGAAACGACAAGTTGAGTTGGAGCGTAAACGTGTAGAAATTGCTAAACAAGGACTTGCAAGTGTTCCAGTATTCTCACAAGAAGGCAAAATCATTGACCTTGTACCAGAAGTAAAAGCTACCCCTGTTGCCCTTTCAGTTGGTGAAAAATTCGTAGATGAAATGGTTGATACAAGCTACCAAGCACCTACTACTTTGCCACAAACAGGAACACAAGGGAACGCCTTTGCACTTGTAGGATTTTCATTGATTGCTATGCTAGGGCTAGGCTTTAAAAAGAAAGAAGGAAACTAAAATATGTCATTTTTCAACGTACTACCAAAGGATAAGAAACGCCCTGTAAGTAAAATCAAACCAGAACCTATCGCCCTAGAAAAAGAAGCTGTAAAAGAAATCCAAGTTACAGTAGGGGAAGGCGTTACAAACGCAAGCTATGGAGAGGGGGTTAAAAAATCCCCTTCCCCAGAAGCAGAAGAAGTGTTTGGGGTTGACGAACAAGAGGGAACTTATCAAGAAGAACAGGAAAATGAAATTTTTGTACCTAAAGCCTTTATGGATTGGTACAACAATGTTGACAAAAGCATTAAGGTATTCAAAGCCTTTAACCTGATTGAAAAGGAAAACGACCCACGCCTATCAGAATGGGTAGAAGAAAACCAAGATGAATTTGCGAAAATTTGGTTGGGTCAACTCTTACCTGTTGTTAAAATTCCATTGTACGTAACGACCATTCCTAACTATGGTAAAAACCCTAATGCTCTAGTTAAAACAGAGGCAGGGTTGGTTGTTATGAAGCCTTTTGAGGCTATTGAACCAACAGACACATGGAATCTCACAGAAGAGGAAATCCGTGAGGATTGGGCTTACCTATTCGAGAATGGGTATTCAGAATTTGCAGAATAAGGAGAAAAAAAGTGAAAAAGAAATTATTAGCAAGCGTTGGATTGGCAATGTTTGTAGTTGGTATCGCAACACCTATCGTATCTGCTCTTGACAACAATCAGGCTAAAACAGGAAAAGCCTTGGTTGTGGAAGCACAGAAGCTAGAGGATAAAGCCCCTAAAGGCTTACCGAAAAAGACCTTGCCTAAGAACAAGGCTGTAAAAGGAGAATAAACAATGGCATTTATTAACGTAGCATCAATTACAATCATGTTCCTTGCATCTAGTGGGTGGGTATCACGGTTTAAAAACCCTAAAGTACAGTCTGCACTAGAAACCTTCCTAACATTTGTGTTGTTCTATATCTTCTTGCTGTTTGGCTTTTCAATCTCAAAATTGGTGGAAGTATCAACCTTGCAAGAAATGTTTTCAACACGTGTTGAATATATCGTGTATTCAATCTTTATCGTAGTGGTTGTATTTGCGAACATTCGTAGAACAGGCTATGAACTGATGGGGGGCAATTATGACTAAAACAAGTCAGTTTGAGCTAAAGGAAAAACTATCTTTTAGCGAAGACCTATTCCCTATCTTTTACAGCAAGCGAATGAATGAGGTTGATAAGGACTTGACGGTTTCTGTATCAGTTGATAAGTCTATCGCTATCAACATTCTTGAACTTGAAAAAACCAAGGACAAAGAAGAAATTGCTGAAATTGTAGGTAAGAAGCTATTTAAGGTTATGTCAGAGGTAAAACGACAACGTAATCTAGTTGACCTATACAATGCAGGCGTTTTGAAGGAAGAACCTGTTCTTAAAAAATATCTTGTTCAAATCATGCCTTTAGAAAATCTATACAGCTATATTGGTGAAGACGGGATTGCATCATTCTTGAACTTTATGTTGGAGTATGGAACAAAATCAGGACACTATTTTGTTTGCATTAACAACGGTGAAGCAGAGCATATCCCAGAAAACCTATACGACCAATTCAAAACTGTTATTTCAAAAAAAGGTTTGAAAGAAAGTGACTATCTACGAACTCTAGGTGATACAGAGGAAGTGAACGACCTAATCAAAGAGTTAGGGGAAGAAGAATCACAAGACAACTTTATTGTGAAGTACAACAAATAAAAAAAGCAGGGTTTAAGACCTTGCTTTTTATTTGTTTTTGAGCTATCTAAAAATAAAGCTGTAGAGAGGGCGTAGAGCGTTTTTAGGAGAAAACGTATAAATAGACCAAGGTACATTTAAAATGCGAAATAGGACAAAAGAGAGGGCAATACGGACGAATTAAGGCAACAAGTTAGTAGAACATTCTCTAAAGAGGAATAATAACAATTTTTACGAGAAAATAGTTGACAAACCAGAGAGTATGATATATAATATAATCATAAACAAAGACAGGTGGGAACACCTTTAACCAAAGGAGAATTACTATGAGTAAACGAAAATTACCAGTTGTACCAAGTTTTAGAGTGTGGCTACCAGACCCAGATGTTGAGAAAATGTTGAGGGTGAAAGCTCTTGTTTTTGAGAATGATAAAACAAGATGTATGTGTGGGTATGCTTATGACTTTTATCTTGAAGATGAAGATGCAACTATCATGCAATCAACAGGGTTGCTTGACAAGAATGGAAAAGAAATTTTTGAAGGGGATATTGTTTCTATTGATACAGACGAGTTCGATTCGTTATTTGTTAAGTATGAAACTGGTATTTACTGGTTAATGGATAATGAAGAATGTGTTGAGCATTTATCAGACTACTACAAGTATGTTTCTGTAATTGGCAACATTTATGAAAACCCAGAATTGCTAGGGCAATAAGGAGAAAACAAGATGGGAAAATTGACAATTAGAGGTATTTCCACTCACGAAGAAAGTAAAGGTGAGTGGAAACGTGGCTACCTCATTGAAGATGAAGGAGTGTCCTATATCATCAATGGCATTGTAGAAGCAAATGACGAGTATATCACTATTGGAGAGTGGTGTTCTGTAGAACCTGAAACATTGGGTCTATCGACAGGCTTATTTGATAAAAATGGAACAGAAATCTTTGAAGGGGATATAGTAAAACGATATAGAAATCCTCTTTTCAAAGCAGAATGGGAATATCAGATTGAAACTGTTGTTAAAAGTGAGGCTTGTCTTTTGTTAGAGAAAAAATTTGGTAAGAGCAGTGCAACAATGCGATTTGGCTCACCATTTGCTAAAAGTGATTTATTAGAGGTGGTCGGGAATGTATATGAAAACCCAGAGTTGCTAGAAGAAAAATAATACAAGGGGATAAAAACATGAAAGCAGATTGGCAAAAATTAACTGTTAGAGAGTTAACAGAAGAAGAAAAAGATTTTTTTGGGGAGCAAGTAAGCACCATTTGGGAAGGAGATGCACCTGAATTTGACGAAGAAGTTTTGGTGTACACAGCAAAGGGTGGAGTAACCACGGACACTTGGGTAGATTATGGCAACGGAGTAGGGTTTGAAAACCATGATGATGAAGTGGTCTATTGGACAAGTTTCCCAGAACCACCAAACCAACAAAATTAGGAGAATGAAATGACAACTTGGAAAAAACTAACTAAACGAGAGTTGGAAGATTGGGAGAAATCCCCTGCAACGAACGATAGCCATTTCGTGTGGGTTGGGGAACTCCCAGAAATAGGCGAAGAAGTCTTGGTCTATACTGAAAATAGTGGTTACATTATAGATAAAATGCTTGGTATTTGGGGTGGACTTAATTTCATCAACAACCAGAACGAGCCAGTCATTTATTGGTCTGAATTGCCTGACAAACCAGTTAGTGAAGCCCTTCCTGAAATGGAGAGCGTGGATATTGAGGAGTTTGTGGGGTTAGAAGAAGCTGTAAAATCCTTGAAGGTTATTACAGCAGGGGAATACACCAAACGTTTAGAGCAGGAGAAAAATAATGAAGCATAAAGTACAGGCAACGCTCACACAAGATGAATACGAGCATCTGCTTGCTTTGAAGAGCTATTTTGGGTTCAAAAGTTTATCAGAGACCGTAGCTTTTGCAGTCCAAAAAGAAATTGAATTGCATCAAGGGAATGCGATTTACAATTTTTATCTTGGTCGTGTCAGAGGGCAAGAAATGAGGTGGAATAGCTTCATGTACTTACCCAGAAAAGAAGTAAAGATGGACGAGGAACAACCTGCGAAAAAAGCAGAGAAGACAGAAAACATAGACAGTTTAGGGGAAAAAGAATCTAAGAAAAGGTTTAAAAAACTACTTGAAGAAGAATACAATATGCGTTTAGATTGAGGTTGAAAATAGAAAAATGTTAGAGAAATTGTCATTAGAATATAGTCTGTTTGGCACTTATGCTGTTATATTAGTGTTTATCCTACTGATGGTAGGCTTACTCCTCGCTTTCGTAATTGCAATTAGCGATAAATGGGAAGAGTTAGAATATAGTTCTAAATATAGTTCTAAGTGGCTCAAAACTTCTATTAAGGCTGTTACGGTAGTTACTGTATTGGTGGGGATAACAATTCTTGATATGATGTTGTTTTCTGGAATTAAAATAAAATTTACTGAACTATCGACCTACTACAACATTCACAACAGTCCTTCAAATGTAACAGAATACTATAAAATCGAGCGAAAAGACGATTTATTAGACTTGAAGTTGAAGGATAAGTACCGTGATTTAGGAATGTTACAGGAACAAGCAAAAGCTAAAATAGTAAAAGAAGACGACAAGGTATATCAGGTAGAATATCAAGGCAACCAATTTGAAGTGAAGAAAGGGAAATAGGAGTGTTAGAAAAGTTAGAAATGGGCTTCGGTATAGGATTTGAATGGTTTTGTATAGGGTTTACAGTTATTCTTTCAATCTCACTCCTTTTAGAACTCATAATCGGAATGAAAAAAATATGGCAGGAGGGTGACAACCGTTTCAAACAAATGACACGTGGTAAGAAAATGGTGATAACTTTTCTCTCTCTTATCCTGTTTGTGATGATGAATTATTTGAGTTTTGTAGTAATAAATAGTTCGTCCAGAGCTATTGAACGTCGTAATGATATAAAACAAAAGCCTACAAACGTTGCGAAATACTATAAAATGGAGCAGAAAGGCGAATTTCTATACTTGAATTTAAAATATGAGTATAGTAGTTCGTGGTTATTGCAGAATCATGTAAAAGCTAAAATCGTAAAAGAAGAACCAAAATCTTATCAAATTGAATATCAAGGTGACTACTTTGAAGTGAAGAAGGAGAAAAAATGATTAAAACAGTAAAACGATACATTAAACGCAACCCTTACCATGCAGGGCTTATCGCTTATAACTTAGGTGTCTTTGCATGGCTACAAACCAACGCTATCGCCTTGATGGGACAATACAACGTAACCATTCCACCTGTTTTGCAACAGTATAGTGGAGAAGTTGTACGATTTATTAGCAACTATACACCCCTTGCATGGCTGATTGGGTCAATGCTATTTGCTTGGGCATTTAAGGTTGTGGGTTCGCTTGCACGTCTAGTTATCTTTGTAGGCTTGCTTGTTGTGGCAGTCTATCTTATTCGCAACTATGCGATTGCACTTTGGTAAGAAAAGTTTTTGGGGGAATAAAAATTGATTAGTTTAGATATTTGGGAACGGTTGAATATCCTAGACCAATACTTAAAAAGTAAAGGTAGTAGTCTAAAAGAACACTTGCAAAATGAGAGCAATGTAGTTGAGCCAATGGCAAGCCTTCATATCAACGGAGTTGTCCTAGAGGCAATGGAGTTGGAGTTTGACGAGAAAGGGAAGTGGGTAGGTAGTTATTATGTGCCACACCCAGACGACAACGTGGACTTTGATTACTATTTGAAACAGGCTGACAACGAGGAAGACGACCTTACCATTACCACTTTAGAGGGGACAGATGGTAAGACCTATTATGTTGTAGAACGTAAGTTTTAAGGGGATAAGAATGGAATTGACAATAGACCAATTCAATTCTAAGTACCAAATGGAAGTGATAGACCTTGTAGGGACAATTTATGGCTCTAAAAAGGTGTATAAGTTTGATAGGTGGGAAGAAATACAGTTCTTTCTACCTTTCGACTATAAACTAGCTTCCAGAATGATTGTACTAGCAGAATTGAAGTATGATGGCATCAATGATGAATACGTGGTAAACGAAGTAAGGCAGAAAGAATTTTCAGGTGATGAATTAACCTTTTTGGAGCAGGTGAATGAAGCCTTGTCTTTGTTTGGTGATAGCTTGCAAGTGAAGGACAACAGCAAAGATTATGGCATCTTGCTAGTGGACTTGCCTTCTAGCTTTTTCAAGTACACTTACATTACAAGGCGTATCATAGCTGATGCTTGCTACCATGTGGCATTAAACAGTGATAAACTTAACTTTCTTGTAGAAGAAGGAGTAAAGGCAGTTTTTACCAGAGAAGAAGTGGAAGCTGATGCAATACTACGAAGATACTACTTTAAAGAGTTGTCCAGACTAGAGCTGACACGACAGGAAGACTGATGAAGAATTTTGACTATGTTTTAGGGCAGAAATACAACGAACTGACTATTTTATCCTACACACCCCCTTTAAAAGACAAAAGGCATCATAGGGATTGTACTTGTCAATGTTCTTGTGGGAAAGAAGTGACCTTACGTTTATCTAAAGTGATAAGAGGTGAAGTTCTATCATGTGGGCATTTACAGGTGGAAGCAGGGAAAGAGCAGTCAAAGAACCTAGATATAGAAAAAGCATATCAGGCAAGGACAAGTAAAAACGTGCCACAATCTAACACGACAACAGGCATCAGGAACATAGCTTGGTTAGAAACTGAAAAGAGATACCGTGTTAGCGTTACAAGGCATGGAAAGACTTTTAGTGAGCGTACAGACACGCTAGAAGAAGCGATTGAGTGCAAAAAAAGATTGGTTCGTGAAGCAGAGGAATATTTTGGGGAAAGGATATATAAGGAGTGATTATGGAAAGACTAGCACCTAACAGAAAAGATTTTAGTGCATTTATAGGACAAACGTTTGGGGAATTGACAATTCTTTCCGTAGGAGAACCCTTGCATGATGGCAGTCATAGTAGGAATTGCTATTGCAGGTGTTCTTGTGGGGTAGAATTAACCAGAAACTTTTTCCATGTAAAAGGTGGTAGGGTGAAGTCGTGTGGGCATCTGCAAAGGGAAAAAGCCAGAGTACACGCAAAAGAAATGGGTTTGAGAGGTGCAAACAAAATACGAAACGTGACAACCGAAGCTCAATCAAACAGTCAATCAGGCATCAGGAATGTTTATTGGATAGAATCAGAAGGGCGTTACGTTGTTTCTATTAAGCGAAACGGGAAGATTTTTCGTGCAAGGTCAAGCACGTTAGAAGGTGCGATTGCAAAGAAAGAGGAGATACTAAAAGAGGTTGAGCTTTATTTAGAACAGGTAAAAAACGACAAAAAACAAAATAACGATACATAATATAATCATAAAGTTAAAGAAACTAAAGGAGAAGAATTATGAACGAGTCGACAGAACACCAAATTTTGGTAGAAGGCATGACAGAAGAAGAAGTACGAGAAATGTTTGGTAAGTATCGTGTTGCAACGATTAACTTTATTAAACCGTACAAGACCATGCTGATTGTAAACTTTAATTCCTTGTGGAACAAAGGGACAAAACGCTTTCCTTACTTTGATAAGCAGTTGGAGTATTTTCTTTCAGATAGCAATCACAAGTACCTGCAACGCCTATATAATCGCTTGATGCGTGAAGCTGAAACGATTGACTATGGTGGGTCAAGAAAACTGTATGTCCTAGAAGGAAAAACCTATCAAATTGTGAGTAAGTTGAATATCCCTGTTGATGGTATTCGCCCTTTGCACCCTGTCATTATCATAGATATTTTTGAAACAGATACCTATTTGATTGATAAAGAGTGCAAGTTGACCGAGGAAGAAATCAATGCCCCTATTTTTTGGTGAGGAAAAATGATAAAAAGTGGTGCTAGGCATCACTTTTTATGTGCGAAAAAATACAAAAAGTCCTTCAAAAAAGGAAGAAAATAGTTGACAAAAGATATAGAATGATATATAATATAATCATAAACAAAAGTTAAAGAAAAGAGGAACGTAAAAGATGTTGGAATTAGAAGTACGCTTAAAAAGCAGAAGGTAAAACCATTGATGTTGAGATTGTAGATTTTGAGGAACGTGTGGTTGAAGCGTGGATTGATGGAGAGCTATGTGAGTTCTCGTTTGATGAAGTGGAGTTCCCAAACGTTACAGATTTGGAGCTTATCTGTCAGTTGAAATCTGACAGGAATTTGAAGTCCCTACCAAGTTAAAAGAAGGGGAGTATTATAAGGTTTCCTTGCTGAATTTTAGCAACCAAGATATTGTAGTTCAGGTTGACGGAGAAATGGAGATAGAGCTACTAGAATGTGTCAATATTTTTGAGAAATTGGGGTAAAATAGTTGACAAAATTCTACAATATGTGATATAATATAGTCATAAAAAGTTAAAGAAAAAAGGAGAACTTTTATGGTAGCAAAAACTACTAAAACTAAAGAAGCACCGAAAAAGGTGGTGGAAATGAAGAAGGCAGAAAAGCCCACGTTTGATACGATTGAGGATTTACTAATTCATGTTCAGTCGCAACTCAAAATTGAAAAGGATATTAACAATTCCTTTGGTGGATTTAACTATTACACCATTGATAATATGATGAAGCAAATTCGTTCGGCATTGATTGAACACGGAGCTTTTGGACGTTTTTCAACAACTATTGAACAAAAGGGAGAGCGTTACTACGTTCAAGCTAGTTTCAAGGTAAGCTACAAAGGACAAACCTTTGAAGAAGTAGCTGAAATTCGAGAACCAGTAGCTAAACCGAAAATGGACGATAGCCAAGTTACACGTTCTGCAACGACACAAGCGAAAAAGACCTTGCTTGAAAATATCTTCATGGTATTTGACGGAGTAGAACCAGATAGCTCTAACAACAATGACTATCAACACCAAACAGACGAAGAAGTAGCTGAAAACCAGAAGCAACTTATCGGGGTTACATTGAACTTGATTAAACAAGCACAGCAATTAGGGGAATATTCTCCTACCCAAGAACAAGTTGAAAAATGGATTGAAAAAGCACACAATGACCCGAAAGCAACATACAAGGAAGTTATGGCTTTTGGTCAAAATGCGACAGCCAAAATGGCAAAGAATAAAGGAGAATAAATATGATTAACAACGTGGTACTTGTAGGACGTATGACAAAAGATGCAGAACTACGATACACCCCTCAAAACCAAGCCGTAGCAACTTTTAGTTTGGCTGTAAACCGTAATTTCAAAAACAGTAATGGTGAGCGTGATGCTGACTTTATCAACTGCGTTATTTGGCGACAACAAGCTGAAAACCTTGCAAATTGGGCTAAAAAGGGTGCGTTGGTTGCTATTGTAGGACGTATTCAAACACGGAACTACGAAAACCAACAAGGACAACGTGTCTATGTCACAGAAGTTGTGGCAGATAGCTTCCAACTCCTAGAAAGTCGCAACACGCAAGACCAACGTGGGGGCAACTCACAAGCACCTAGCCAGAATAACTATGGCAACACAGGAAGCCAAACACCTGATTTTGGCAATGGATTTGGTGGATTTGGGGCAGGGGCATCAACGCCAATGGATATTTCAGATGATGATTTACCCTTCTAAAACACCTTAAAAGAGAAAGAAACAAGTTGAGGCTCTTGAACTAAAATGGTTCAAGAGTTCTTGACTATCATAGGAGATTTTATATGGCAGGAGAGTTAAAAACAATCTTTTGGGAAAATGTAAAAGATGAACGTTTAAACCGTGGGCTGTCTTATTCAGATATTGCAGAAAAGATGGGCAAGACAGACACCTATGTAACAACTATATTTTCAGAAGAAAAGAATATTGGTATGCGTATTATCTTTTCCCTGTTAGGAGCGTTAGATATGACCTTAGAACAGGCGTTTGGGTCAAAAGCAGGGAATAACTACGAACTACCAAAGACACCACAAGAAGCTATACAGAACTTTTGGAATTATTTGGATAACCTATATCCAGATTTAAAACCAATGAGTTCAAGACGGAAAGCGATAATCAGTTTAGGGTACTGGTGGGGCAGATACCCCCGAAATGGCTTGATTGCTTTGACGTTAAATAAGTTAGACAAAATTAGTCGAGATTTAAAGATTGCACCATTGCAACTTATTTCATCAAGAAAAGCAGGGAGTATGCGTATCAAAAAACAAAATGGTCTGGTTAACATTGAGGTTAAGTATGGGAGAGAAACAGTTGTATCACTTATGCTTGATGGCGACAGCACCAGAACCAAGATTGAAGACTGGTTGATGGCATTATCGTCTGGTGAAAAGACAACGCCCCTTTTCCTAGATGATAGTTACGGCAAAGATGCACAGGTGAAGTTGTTTTTCGATAAAAAGATGGCATTAAACATTTTAGTCTTTTCAAACGGACTAGAAGTTGGTAAAAAGAAAGTGAAAAAGCAAGCGGTCAATGACTTGCTGATGAAGTTTAGCAGGAAGGAGAAAGGCTACGGAGCATACCTTAGCCTGTTAGGAATTGAGGAAAATGGATAAACCTATTTTAACAGCAGAAAACTACTATGACGACAATTTTTATATGAGTACGTCACGGTTTAAAAACTACATTGATTGCGAGGCGAAAGCTCTTGCGATTGATAACGGAGTATGGGAAGAAGAGAAAACGCCTATCCAGTTAGTTGTAGGAAACTACGTCCATAGTTATTTTGAATCACCAGAAGAACACCAAAAATTCCTAGAAAAATACTATAGCTATATCTATAAAGAACCGACTAAAACAGAAGTGGTCGCAAACCTTGAAATGGCAGGTATCGAGTTTGACAAGAAGTTGAAGGCAGATGAACTACGTCAATTCGCAAAAGACAATGGTATCTTCATTGCAGGCGAAAAGAAAGCTGACTTTATCAATGCTGACAAGGTTATTCAAGCTCTTAAAGACGAACCTGTTTTCAATGACTACTACGAGGGTAAAGATGGTGATTGGGTAGAAAAAGAAATGATTTTGACAGGGGAGCTTGAAGGACTTGCCTTTAAAGGTAAAATTGATAGCATCAACCTGACACAACGTTATTTTGTTGACCTAAAAACCATGAGAAGCATTGCAAGTGAAACATGGTCGCCAACATTGCACCAACGAGTACCACAGATGGTCTATAACGTTTACGAGTACAAGTACCACTTGCAGATGTTTATTTACCAGAAGTTGCTAGAACAGATGGATTTACCATTTTTCACGCCTTACATGGTTGCTGTATCGAAGAAGAAATCCCAGATAAAGAAATCATTGTCTTTGACGAAGAATTGCTTGAAACAGGAGAAGCTGTATTTTATGCTCATATCCAGAGAGTGAAGGAAGTGGTAGAAGGCTTAGTACCACCTAAACATTGTGGAGAATGTGATTATTGTAAGACAATCAAGCACCTAGACTATCCTGCATTGACTTTGGCTGAATATATCGAGGGAGAAAGCAAGCGAAAACTTGATAAGATTGTGGGATTTTAGTAATAAAAGTTAAAGAAAAAAGGAGAGACTGAATGTTTAACAAACCAATAGACTACATAGCTCTTGTGGTATTTGTGCTTGCTACATATTTTTTTATCGTTTCTTTGGTGAAACTTGGAAAGATACCTGATGCAGATGATTTGAGAATAGAGATAATGAAAAGGCAAAAGAACCTTGGGATACGAATATTTGATAGATTTGATTTTGAGAAATATTCGTATTCAGATTTGGAAAAGCTGAATGAAGAATTAAAAGGTATACAGCGATTCCAAAAGGTAAAGAGAGGAGAGTTTAGATGGTTTGAAGCACTAAAATCCTCAAAAAAAATTGTTAAGTTGCCTCAAAAGCGAGATAACTATATGGCATCTATTTTAGTGTATGATGTTTCTTTGCTTCTTAATTGGGATTTAAGACTTTTAAATGATAATAAAGACGTACATACTTTGCGAAAGGAACGTTTTGAGGAAGGTGATTATTTAAGATATAGACTAAACGATTACTTTATGGATTGTTTTGGAAAAAATATAATCAAAACATTTGATGCAAAATTCACTTGGGAAGAGGTTGAGTATCTTGTAGAATTTGCTATTGATGGTGGGTCGATTGATGGCGAATCGTTAGAGAAAGAATTAAACGCTTTCTTGGATAGGACAGTCAATGTTGAAGTTGGTGGCAATACTATCATAATCACCGTTCCAATTACTAAAAAAGAATACCCAAGCACGTTCTCTATGTTTTCAAAATTTGCTATTGATAGTAAGTCTAAAAGCCTACTAACAGCAATGGCAGGAGTGACTAAAGAAGGGAAAGTGATGGAATATGACCTTTTAGCAACAGGAGGAGCGTTGATTAGTGGGAGTTGTAGTACAGGGAAAACAACTCTTGTTAAACAATTAGTTGCTTCGATTATGCTTACTGCAAAATCAGATGAAGTGAAATTCCTATTTTTTGACTCTCACAAAATAGAGTATGATATGTTCGAGGGAAGCCCTTATCTTTATAAAAGCATAAAACGAAATGAAAAAGAAGTTTTTGACGCTTTAAAAGACCTAGAAACAGAAACCCAAAGAAGGTTTGAGCTGTTGTTGAATGGTGGATTTGGGAACATTGGTGAACTAAACAGTAGAGTTTCAGAGGCAGAACGACTACCATACATTGTAGTAGCGATTGATTATAAAAGAACTGTTTTTTAGAAAACAGACGTGAGGATAAAGAAAAAAATTATTGACGGAGTTGATAGACAAGGGAAGAATGTTGGGCATATCTATATCCTAGTGTGTCAAAGTCTTGACCCTAAGATTATCCCTAGAAGTTTAAAAAGATAGTTTTGAACTTACTTTTTGCCTTTAAACTAATTCTATGCTTGAAAGTTTCCATGCTATCGGAAGCCCAAGTGCAACAATTTGCCAACAAAAGGAGTGTGTCTTGCTGATTTGAATGACAATCCAGAATTTATCAGAGTTTACACAACTAACGTTACTGATAAAGAAATGGAACGGATAGTGGAAAGTGCATCAAGAGTAAAGGTCAATCATGAGAAAGTTTAACAGACTTTCTTTCCATGATATAATTGAATTATCAATCTAAAGAGGTGAACTATGGACTTTCAAGAACTATTTGGAAACCTATCTGACGAATTAGACAACTTAGTTAATAGACTAGAAGCTAACGTAGGTAGCAACAAAAACAACGAAACTTTCAAAGAAGATGTATATAATCTTTGCGAGGCTACAAAGTTCAATGTATCTTTCAGGGATATTGAGCGTTTGAAATCATACAAGAAACTTGTTGAGAGTACAGATGAAGCAAGTATTGACTATGTGAAAGATACAATCAAGAAGTTTTACAAAGAGTTCATTGAATCGTTGAAAGATGAATTGTATTAAGCAACAGGAGAAGGGCGACACGCCCTTTTTTGTGTTATGAAAAGAGTAAAATAGTTGACAAAATAGAAAGAGTGCTATATAATATAATCATAAAAAGAAAAGAGGAATATTATGATTACAGCAAAAGAGGCGAAAGAGCTTTATAGCGAAGTTTTGTCGGTGCGTGACAAGTACATTGAAGAAGTGATTGAACCACTTATCAAGGAGAAACGCTACAATGTCTAAAAGTGTGAGTGTGAAGGCTATTGGGTCGATATATGTCAGGTTTGAGTATTGACTTTCCAAGACCTTACGCTCAATATAGAGTGGACGTTGAGTTGACAAATGCAGTTGTCCAGATGTTAATTGAAAATGGCTATAAAGTACACTTTGCTTGTGGTATTGGTACTCAAATGTACGATAGCGAGGGAGAATTGATTATCAGTTGGGAGTGATGTAGAAAATGCTACTTTATTCAAATGGTGAGGAGATAGAGTTAAGAGAATGGCAGAAGGCTTCTGTTGTTAGAAGTCGCAGACCAGTACAGGGAATATTCTTAGAAGCCCTTGGGGGGCGTGGTAAGACCATTGGAGCATTGGCTATTTGTCAGGAGAAGAAAGCTAAACGAGTTTTGGTGTTGAATGACAAGACTGTTATTCTTGATGGGTGGCGTAATGATTGTGAGAATATAGACCTTGGTTATCCAGTCTATTATGAGTTCAGGACAGATAAGTGGTTGCGATTTAAAGCAGAGGCGTTCAATGAAATAAAGGGAAACTATCTGCTCTAAGGAAAAAGATAGGGGTGCATAAACTTTACAGAAAGAATGAGGAGTATGTGGAGCTGTTTAACACCCTAAAAGAAATGGAGCAGGAATTAGTCTTTGATGTATTGATTATTGATGAATGGCAGAATATGTGTAGTAGTATAAATAGTCGAAATTACAAGCTGATTAAAAGGGACTACACTATTGGGCTATCTGCAACACCTATCAGACAAAAAGGAGAAAACTTTTATCCTTTGGAAAAGGTGTTCTTCAATTCCCCAGAACCGAGTTCGAGGAACGAATGGCGAGTTAAGTGGGGCAAGTTGAGGTATGACGATTATTCGGCAACCAAAACTAAGTGGAAAGACTTTATGGACTACGAAGCATATATAGAGCAACTTGATAACAGATGCAACTTTATGTGTGGTGAAGAAATAGAGTTTATTGAACAAGCAGAAGAAAACAATGGATTTGCTAAAGAAAACTATCCTTACAGGGTGAAGATACCTAAAAACAACCTAGAGAAGCTAAAGAGCTTTCGGACGTATAATGTACTAGAGGTTGAAGGTAAGTACATTATGGGAAAAGGGTCTATGTCGAATAAGCATATTGAACGCTATCTCAAACAAGCAGAAATTAAATATGACTTCCCGAAAGTTATGGTTGACCCAACAAAAACAAGCCCTGTTATGGAATGTGTGAAGGGATTGCTAGAACGTTCATTCAACCGTTCAGTAGGCTTAGTTGGTGGCGTTCTGGTGGCTTGTGAGAGCAAACAGGTTGCAATAGCAATGTATGAACTCTTTAAGGGTAATTCATTAGGATTGTGGGCAGGGAAGAAACAGATAGATAATCTCACTTGTGCGAACCTAATTGCTACAACAAAGTCAATCAGAGAAGGGGTTGACAAGCTACAATATAGATTTGACACTTTGGTAGTGCTTGACCCAAAACCTAAAGATAGTGGAGAATACAACGATTATAGGCAGTTGCAATGGCGTATATCAGGAGCAAGGCAACAGCATAATGTAAATATCATTGAATTTATATATGTGGAGGAGTAAAAACAAGAGGAGAAAACAGATGAAGCATATTGTAAGAAAAGTTTTAGAGATTTTAGGGAAGCACAGAACGCAAGAAGTACACGTTTTGATTGATATTGATGGCGTTTTGGCTTTTGAGGATTTGTTGGTAGATGATGAAGTTGAGGCTATTCACAACCTATCAGGAACGTGGACTATTCGTAAAGAGGTTTTGGATTGGTTAGAACAACTATCTAAAGAACAAAAGGTGAAGTTCCATTGGTTTTCAACGTGGGGCAACGAAAGCAATATTATCAATAGCTATATAGGCATATCTGACTTTGATGTTATCGAAGTTTCAAAAACGAAGCCTGTAGAAAGCAAGGTAGAGGCTCTTGGGGAGCTGATTCATTCCTTGTCCGAAAAAACAATTATCGTAGTAGATGATTTATTTGCGAGTGAACAATTTGACTGGTATTTAACCCGTTCTTATGAAAAAACAAAGAGTATGTTCAATGAGTGGGAGAATATCAGACGGTCAAGTATCGAGAACTTAGTTGAGGTTCATTTTATTGCACCAGACAGCAGAGTAGGCTTGTCAAAGAAGAAATGAAGTTCATAAATGATGTGGTCGAGAGTGTGAAATTTGAAAAGGAATAAAAGAGGGCGAACAGCCTTCTTTTTTGTTTTTCTGCAATAGGCTATCTTAAAACGTCACAGAACGCCCTCTAAGGAGCTTTAACAAAAATAGGCATAATTGCACCAGATAACTCCTAGAGTACGACACAGGGGAAAACAGATAGGAATAATAGTGTTTCAAGACGGAAAGCAACTTCTTAATAGACGAAATTGGGGATTGAGGCAGGAATTTTAAAAAAGAGTGAAAAAAGTTGACAAAAACTGTTGACAGCCCTCAAACGATGTTATATAATATAATCATAAACAAAGAACAGGGGATTTTAAAAATGGAATTAAAAATCACACAGAACATTAAACCAGAGGATTTGTTACAAGGTATATCATGGCATGGAGAAACAAACCATGATAACGAGGCAGTAGAAAAGCTGAAAGAACTAAATGTGTTTGTATCAGACCTAGTAGCAAAAATCTTTTTCTTTCAGTTGCAGATGGAACAAGTTGCGACTAATCAAAACAATCTAAGTGCCAAAGAACTTTCGGAAGAAGCTAAAAAAATGCTAGAGAATGTTGTCAAGATGGCAACAAAGGAAGAAAATTGGGGAGCTATCCCAGAGTTATTTAAAGGAGAGTAAGTGATGGAAGAGCGTTACACAAAGAAAGACTTTTACGTAGGGCAGACAGTATATGCTGAATATGTAGGTCATAAACTTTCGCTTAGAGGAAAAGTTAGGACAGAGATTGTTACAAAAGTAGGGAATAAGTACGTTGAAACCGACCATAAGATGAAGTATTATATCAAAGATGGGGTGCAAGCAACAGAGTATTCATGTGAGTATTTACTATGGGTTGACGTAAAAGAGTATGAACTAAAACTTGAAAAGGATAAAGTATATCGAGATTTGGCGAAAAAGTTTAATTCAGGTTATGGTGATATTGAAAAACAAGAGCTTTACAAGAAATTAACCCTTGAAGATTTGCGAGAGATTGAACGTATCGTAGAAAACCGACAGCAGGAGAAGTGATATGGGATATACAGGTTGGCTTATGCCAGATGGGGTGTTCTTTCCTTGTGGGCATAAAGAGCATAGGGAAACGCTGTTAGAATTATTAGAAATGCCTCAATACAAAGATTTGAGAGCGAAGAATATAGAAAGAGGGAAGTGGTATAATCACGAACCAGAAGGAAGTGTTTGCTTTTGGGATACTGATTTTAAGTTTGCTAGTTTTGAAGGTGAAATGACAAAACCAGTTGAAGATTTTCTGATTAAACACTTCCCAGAATTTAATGACGAGCAAAAACTAAGTATTTATTATAAGTTTCACCTTATAAAAACAAGACTAAAGAGCAGGAAGAAGCATTGAAAAAATTCAAGAAATATGGATAAAAGGAGTAAATTTTAAAAATGGGACAAGAACGAACAACAGATAACATTGTATGGCAGTTACCTATGGTAAGTGCAGAAAACAACAACACAGGGTATATTCATGGCAATGCGAAAACCCACGCTTTTGTTGTTTGTGACGATAATCTTATGCATTGGTCTTTGTGTAAAAAATATGGACAATACAGTAAAGAGTTTGAGACTATCAACATAGAAGGTGTTGAAGAAAAATACTTATGTAAGAAGTGCCTTAACTCCTACAAGAAACTAAAAAAAGAAGGGAACAATAAATGAAAACCAAAAAATATATAGAAGTTGAGAGTGAACGAGGTGGGAAAGTTATTATACCAGTACACCAAGTTCAGTTTGTTATGAATGATGGATTGCTTGTTTATAAGTCAGAAGATAGTGGGAAAAATATTGGGGTTAAGTTGACTAAAGGGGCTGTAAAAACAATTACAGAAAATCTCTAGCGTAATATTAGTAAACTAGATAAAGGAGCTATAACATGGAGCTAAAAGGTAAAACAAAAGTTGGAGAACTTGTCACTTTGCTATCAGAAAAAGATAGCTACACTATTGAAGTGGTGAGTGAAGCTGACGAGAAGAAAAAGAAGAAGGCAGACAAGGACAAGAAAGAGCCAGTAGGGATTGGGAATTATAAAAACGAATTTCCAAAAAGTTCAGTTGAAATGCGAGGTGTCAAGAAACTCAATGACAATGAAACAAGCGTAAAACTGAAATTCGCAGAAGAACGGTTTACCTTCTCTTTTGTAACAAGGACACCATACGAAAAAGTGGTGGAGATTTTAGGGTAGAAGGAGATAAATAATGACAGAATCAAAAGACCAACGGACAGGTTGGTTAAAAGACCTTAAAGTAGGGGATAAAGTCTTTGTACGCAATTACAGAGGTGTTTTAGGAAGCGTTAAGTCCCTTGCTGTTGTCGATAAAATAACACCAACAGGGCGTATCAATATTGGGGTGCAACAATTTAAACCGTCAGAGAGTACCATCAAGGCTACAAATTCACACGATTAGAGCAAGCAACAGAGGAGAGTATCAAAGAGTTCATGTTGGAAAAACAAAAATCTGCTCTTATTCGAGAGATAGCTGATAAAGTAAATGATGGCGTGTTGGCAGAAATGAGTGTCCTTGATTTGAAAGAAATCAAAATGACGATTGATAAGTACAAAAATTAAAAAAACTAAGCCTTTCAATACAAAAAGAAAGGCTTTTTAATATAAAAACATTACAAAAATACAAAAAGAAGAAAATAGTTGACAAGTCTTATCTGATGATATATAATATAATCATAAAGATAACAAGGGAGTAACACAATGACAAAACGAGAAAAACTATACGAGAAGATGCAGAGTGAACCTAGATTTAACTCTTTCTATGGCGAACGTGAATTGATTTTTACACGCTATGGAGCAAATGGATTTGGCTCAAAGACAGAATATTTCTTCGAGGAGCGAAAAGGGGAACTATACGTCCTCAAACGCTCAACGATTTATGACCCTGCATCATCAACCTATAAAATGATAAACGAAACAGGTTATTTAAAAATGTGTACGATTGATGAAGCAATTCATTTTTTGAAGTATGCGTAAGGAGAAAGGAAAGAAATGACTTACACTTTAAAAGTAGAACTAGACACAAAAGGGTACAATGAGTATCTTGAAAAAATCTTCAAACACGCTTATAAATTGAAGCGTGAGTTGGTGAACTACTACAACCGTCAAGAATACCGTAGAAAATCGTCTGATGATTACAAGTATCTTGCAGAAGAAACAAAAGAACTTAATGAGTTGCAGGAGAAAATCAAAGACACCAAAGATAAAGAACTCAAAAAGGCTTTGAAAGAAGAATACAAGGCAAAGTCAGAGGAGTTGAAAAAGTCTTGGATTGCTCTTAACAACGCCTTTGGATTGGGAAGTGGCAAATTTGTTGACTACAAAAACATGGGGCAAGCTAGTGTGATGTACGAGCGTTACGCAAAAGAAGGCATCATCAACTGGTCTAGCTTTGAAAATATGGCACAATCAACAAAGATGGGCTATTTGAAGCGTAGAAGCCAAAGTGATAGTGATAACTACATGAGAGTTCCTAGAGCGATTGACTTTACAACTATTTGGTACAGAAAATGCAATCATAATGTCTCAATGGAAGGTATCTCTTTTAGGAAACGAGGAAATAAAATCACGCTTCCTTGGAAGTTTAAAAATGATGCAGAAATCAGACTGTCGTATGCCTTAGAAATGCAGAGCCTAGCCTTATATGCTATCAAACGTGTATTAGTAAAGGATAACACTTGGAAGTATTATGCTTTAATGGTATTTGATGGTGTACCTTATGGCACGAAAGACAGCTTGCCTACAAAGGGCAAAGTTGTTATCTCTTTGGATATTGACAAGCTAGAAATTGTAGCCAAAAACGAGAGCGTGAACAAGGAGTTGCGTTTTGACCTATCTAACGATTTGGGATATTCAGACAAGTTGTCACGACTAGATGTCAAGATTGAAAATTCAAGACGATTGAACAATCCTGACAACTATGAAGAAAACGGAGTTCCCAAAAAAGGGGTTCACGTCTGGAAAAAATCAAACAACTACATTAAGTTGACTAACAAGAAACGCTACTTATGGCACAAGATTAAGAGTTACCGTAAAAATCGCTTTGAAAAGATTGTAAACGATATTCTGGAACTTGGTGACGAATTTGTGGTCTATAAAGAAGATTTTAAAGCCTTGCAACAGCGTAAGGACTTTGACAAGGAAACAATGTCATGGTATGATACACGCAAACAAAGAGGTTTTGAAATCATGTTCAATGCTCCTTATGAGTTTTTGATGCTCTTGGATATGAAGTTGAGCTACTTTGGTAAGACAACAGAAAAGGTTACAAAAGGGAAGTGAGGGCTTGTTTGTGGAACTAGAGAATAGATTGGAATATCTACGAGAAATGAGTGAGGCTTGGAAAGAACAAGAGACACTAGTATTTATAGGCACTCTAGCGTTCCTATTAACATTCCTTGCTTTGTTTGGATTGTTTGTAAATATATACGCTCTCACAGAAATATTTGGTACTCTTTTAGGGTTTACTATAATGGTAGGCATACCTAGTGCTTTCGCCTTTTTGGGTCTAAAAGTGGTGGAGAAAATACCTGACAACAAACTAAAAATAGACTACGTTTTTCTGGACGATACTTTGCAAGAAATGTTACGCCTAATCAATGATGAACCAGAAGTCTTTTTTTGGGAAAGCGTGTGTGAAAGAAAATGGCATCTACACGCTTATCCCAGAAATTCAAGGGTTTTATGAAACAGCTTACTCAAAATTAAGTCCTGAAATCAAAGAGGAAAAAGGGCGTGATTTGGAGAAGTTACAGACCATGATTGAGCGTTATAATTCAGAAAAAACTTACGAAGCGTGGTTAAAGGAGAAAGACAATGGTAAAGAGCTACTTTAAATACAGAAATATAGGGTTAGTGCCTATAGTTGCCCTTATCTATTCTTTCAGTATAATTATGTACGGGATAGAACTCCTGAATAATTCTGTAGTGGGAATACAAAAAAATTTAGTTGCTCAAAAAGATGGCTTATCAATAATGATGTTAACCGTAATGATGTTAATTGTGCTGATTGGAGCTTTCTGCTTGCTGATGTGGTATATAGTTCAATTAGTAGAAGGAATATTGATAGTAATTCTTGGGTCGTGCGAACCAGAAGAAATACTTAATGTTGTTTTTGGGGGTATGTTTGCACAGATGGTTAAAAAGGGGAAGAGGTACTTTAGTGAACGTAAAAGATTATAAAAGCAATGGCAATACGATAACATACACGCTAGACTATGATATTTTTTGTGTGAGTGTTAAGCACATAAAGACCAAGGTAGGGGTTTCTGTTACTGTTCCAACCGACCTTTTTAGTTGGTTGAATGAGCAAGGGGCAAGCACAGAGCCACTTGAAAAGTTTTTGGAGTTTCAAAACAGTCTTTTACACGCAGACGAAACCTTAGATTTTGCAATGAGCGAGCGTAAAATGACCCAAAAAGAAATTGAAAGCCTAGCTGATAAGTTGTTTGATAAGAAAATATCAGAACGCCTAGATGAAGTAAGCAGACGGAACAAGTGAGGAAGGTACTAGAATAGTACCTTTTTAAGTTAAAAAGAAAAGAGAAAATAGTTGACAAGTTAGAAATAATGATATATAATATAATCATAAAAAAGTTAAAGAAATGGAGAAGCAGAGAATAATGGGACAGACGATTTTATATGGAGTAGATTCAACTAACAAAATCCATGAGGTCTATCGCAAGCATAACGGAATGGCTCTTGCTTACCGATTTGGAATTACTTAGATGGTAAATATTTTTCAAGTGAAAAATTATATTTTTTTCAGAGAGACCTTGTTGGAAATTAACTCCTCAAACTTTTGTCAAATGAAGAATACTTTTATGCTTTTAGCATCATTTGATGGCTATTATTTTACAAAAGCACATTTACCAGAAATGATTGAGCTGTTGAAACTTACTCATACCAGAAAGGAAGAGCCTATCAATTCTACTCGCTTGGAAATTTTTGAAACAGCTCTAAAAAATAATGAGTATGACAAATTCTTTATCACAGCAACAACGGTGGCTGATTATGAAAAATTTATCAAATACCATGATAAAGGACTGAATGAATTAAAAAATACAGTGTGGGATATTTGGGAAAAATTTGTGAAAGATACAAAAAAACAAAAAGTGGCACAGCCTGATTGCAATGTATATTTTTGGGGCATGACAGAGAGTGACTGTATCAATACTTTAAAAGGGCTATACAAGATGAACCCAGCTCAATTAGCAGGGAGGGGTATCTCTTGTGAAGAAGATGTTGCGGACTACGCAAGGGAGCTATATTCTCTTATCAATAAAGAATACTGTTATTGTGGCTTCGGGATATTTCCACCAGACCTAATAGCTCAAATTAGCGATTTAGAATTTCGACTAGAGAAAAAAGGTGACTTTCCTATAAATGTGTGGGACGAAGAAAAGCAACAATTTGATACAATTTCTGTAAAAGAACTTATTGAAAGAAAGAAACTAACCTAGATAACAGGCTGTACTTCTTAAACTCAATGACAAAGAGAGAAAGCAGTTGACAATCTAAAGCAGATGATATATAATATAATCATGAAAAAGAAACAAGGAAACAAAATAATGTTAAAGAAGTTGTACGAGAAATTGAAGAACAATAAGCTAGTAGAAAAAAAGCACATGAATTTGGACTATCTCAAAGATAAAGGACACAACCTAATGACCTTGGGAGCAATCCTAAAAGAAAAAGACACAACCATTCATAATTGAAAGCAGTCTTTATGATGATGAACTATCAGAAGGCTTTAAGATGGTTGATGGCACAACAGCTACTAGGTATCAAGTATTGTATCTAGCTTTGAGCGAGGCAGACGAATTGTACCTAACAACCCTTCCAGATGAAGCAAAGGCTTATATCCCTATCACGAACATATACGACTATCAGTTTCCGAGAACTGGTGAGTTAAGAGAAGAAATGGAACGTATCTCACGGGAATATACGAAGGACTTTAGACAATATGTGTTTGACTACACTCAAAGATTTAGTGCAACTCTTTTGACGTATAAATTGGGAGATGTAGTCTTAGAATTTATCTAACACAAGTACAGGTTCATTTGCAAACCTTGGGGCGACCCAGAAAAGCGATAGTCTAGCTGAAAACCGAGGTAAGCAGGCAGGGGCTATTGTACGTGTAAGGCGTGGGCAAAACGTTGGCTTACCATCTTATTAGCACGTAGGCAAAACGTATTGAGTAATGATGCAGATAATGTTTCAGAACCAGTCTATCTAACACAGATGCAAAACTAGTATTAGTTTTAGAGCCAGACTGGACGACACGTAGGCAAAACTATGGTGTGAATAATGCCCAAACGCAAAACAAAATAGTTGACGTGCTGTCACTCACAAACAGTTTGCTACCCAGAGCATACAACACAGATGCAAAAACAAATGAGGTGACAAGTCAACACGCAAGGCAAAACGAGGAAGAAACTTCTCTAAGAAACCAAAATAGATACAAACTCCCACCAAGCTAGATGCTTGGTGTTTTTGTATGCCCAGAGAAGCCCTGTACGCTTGTTATGGTGGAGGTGGCACAATTACACTCCGTCCTAATTAAAATGCGAGGTAGGGCAAAAGAGAGGGGTCTATGAACGAGATAGGGCAGACCATAGTATATTTTGCATCAGAAAGAGGGGGGTTAAGCGCAGATGGAGAGCATAAAAAAGCAGAGAGAGGAGAAAAAAGTTGACAAACCCCTTGCAAAAATCTATAAAATGATATATAATATAATCATAAAGTTAAAGAAAAAAGGAGAATAACCTTATGTCAATACCAACTTTTCCACAGTACACAAACCCTATCTTTGAAATGATTGGGTACGAGCCAAAGACAACCTTCTGGTCTGACTTTTCTATTGCTGATTGTTATGGGATTGAAAGCGTAAAAGACACTTACAACCGAGCAAAAGAAGAATGGAAAGATAATATCGAGTACATGACCGAGTTGGCACTTGTAGTAAATCATAAAAGTTGGCAACACGCCCAGACAAACGAAAATCTATCAAAGGTTTACGTCCAACTATGGGAAGAAGTGGACAGCTTCATCTTTGAGCATTTCAAAGGCAATGAAGAAGCGATTAGTTACTACGTTCAAACAACAGACTAATATTCAGGGGGCAGAGGTAGAAAACATGAAACTAACAGGAGCAGAAATCAATAAGGCTTATTCAGAGCAACTAGGAAAACTCTTATCAGAGGGTTATCAGTTAGTGGTCGCAAGAGATAATGGTTCACTCAAAAGCGAAAAAACCATTCGTGAAATGGTCGTTTTAGAGAAGGAAGGGGAAACAGTATGAATTTGGCTTCTGGTATGAAGGGCTTAATCGAAACACAGGCAAGTACACCTTGAGTTTGGTGGAGTTCGATAAACACCCTTTGAAGCGTGAAATTTCAGACAGCGAGAACTTATTAGAAACACCATTCATCTACTATTCCTATACCTTTGGTCTTGAAGGCATTTACCACCCTTACAAGTATTTTGCCTTTTCAACAGAAGAAGAAGCCTTGGAATTGTACGAGAAACGCAAACAACGCAAAGAGTATCGTGAGTGGGCTGGGCAACATATTGTCAACACCTTTAAGGTTGCGAAAACCAACTACAAAGGCTTCAAGAAAGATGTTACGGTTGAATCGTTACGATACAGCTATAAACTTACGAACAAAAACGGACGTGAATGTTATGTTCAAAAAAAGAAACAGGGAGAGTGAACTTTTTATTAAAAATAGGTAAAGAGCTTGCAGACGCAGGCTTTTTCTACACCTTCATTCTAGGAAGTTTTGACAAAGATGCTGATGCTGAAACTTCCTATCTGTTATTCTACGAGGGTTCAGGTAGTCTTGACAAGAAAAGAAATTAAAAAAAAGAAGAAAAAAGTTGACAAAGTTCTTGACAAGCTAGGTTAGATGATATATAATATAATCATAAAGAAAGTTAAAGAAAGACCAGTTGGTAGCTTTTATACAAGGATAGGGAAAAATCTCCCATTAAAAAAATAGTTCCAAACAATCAATGAAATATCTTTTCATTTACCCTATCCTTATGTAAGAGTATCAACCAGAGGAGAAAACAGATGTCAGTAGATACAAACGCAAAATTCTTAGGTAAGCTAGATGCAGAAGCCCTTCTTGGATTTGTCAAAGAGAACATTGACCCAAACGCAAAGAGTGCGATTGAGACAGAAGAAAGTGAGATTCATTCAAAATATCATGACGAAATCATCTTTTTAGGCAAAAAGAAGGGTGTTGAAAATCGGACAGATGGCTATATCCACTTTACTTACAACGGGGAAAATCGTTCGTTATACTACCTTCACCGTGATATTATTTGGGTAGACAAAGACAGCTTTGAGCAGAATATCAAGCAAGGGACACCAGAACTTAATAGTGAGGTTACAGAGTTAAGTCTATTATTCAATACAACAGCAGTTGAAGTTATGAAGAAGATTGCAGAGTTCTTTGGTGGCTATATTCAAGAGGACGATTGTTCAGACAAGTGGTTTCATAAAGTGGAAAAGGTTAAATAACAGGAGAGAAAGCAATGACAGAAACAGATAACAAAAAACTATTAGAACACGCCCAACTTTTGGAAGATATGTCAAAAGATTATTGGGAGTTAGTAAACCAAGAAACTCACCAAATGTTCACAAACACTAAACGTTTAAGTGAGCTTACAATCCGAGCTATTGCATTGCAGTCAGGAGCAAGAGCATTGAGAACAGAAGCGACTAACGAACAGGAGCAAGCATAATGGATAACTTAAACGAACTCCGAGAGGGACTACGGAACAGTCAGTTGGAGAGTTTGAAGGAGTTAGCAACCACTCTATTAGAAACTCCCTTGGAGAATGATTATAACTTGATTTTGATAAGTGGTACAAAAGGGAATATTCAAGTTGAAGCGAAGCTAGGTGGCAGTTCTGTCAATATCGTTCCTTTGCTAGAATCGTTACTGGAAACGACAATGACTATTCTATCCGAAGTGCCAAAAGAATATCAGGAAAAAATCTTTGAACGTGACAAATTATCGCTATTAAAGCTATTGGCTTTAAATGGCATTATCTTTGACAAACTATCAGATTTAGCAAACATTAACCTTGATGATGAAGAATAAATGAAAACTAGCGTGATGCTAGTTTTTTTAGTTTAAAGGAATAGGAAGTTTGGGTTACTCCTTCTTTTTGAAACTTCCCAAGCGTTGGTCTGGGTAACTTTGGTTAGCATTGACAAGGTGGAATGATTTTAAAAAAATATCAAAAAAAGAGAGAAAAAAGTTGACAAACCATGAATGATGTTATATAATATAATCATAAAGAAGTTAAAAAACAGGAGATTTTAAAAATGAAATTGAATTTTATCGTGACAACCTTGAATGGATATGTGATTGAACGAGTGGAAATTGGAGACTATACGAAAGAATCAATCAATGAAATTCTTGATAAGTTGTACTCCAAAGAGTTCACTTCAAAACATATTGGAGAATTTAACTACATTGATGATGTTGCAGGTAACGCAGATGATGTGGATTTGTTCGTAGAAAAACGAAGCAGTAAAGAGTGTAGCTTTAGAAAAGATGAAGACTTACCGTTCGATATTCAAGAGCATTACTTACTTGAAACCTTCCATAATAAAATTGGGTACTACACAGACTTTTATGTAGGTTTGGAAGTGAAATAAATTAGAGGAAAAAGCTAGGACACTAGCTTTTTTTGTTGTAAAAAAAATCAAAAAAAGGGAGAAAAAAGTTGACAAAACACTTGCAAAGAAACGCAATTTGTTATATAATATAATCATAAAGTTAGAGAAAGAACGGTTGATAATCTTATACGAGGGTAGGGAAAATCTCCCAACAAAAAAACTAAAGAACGTTTAAAAACTTTTTTCATATCCCTACCTTCCTACAAGGTTATCACCCAAAAGGAGAAACACCATGTCAAGTTTTATCGAAGCAATCAAACAGTCAGGAACAGATAGTCTGGACGTAATCATGAAGAATGGTCGAGTGTATCGCTATGTTGGAATTGATGCAGACCACCTTGGATATTTACTTGAAGCCTACGAAGAAAAGCTATCACTTGAAGAAAGCATTGGTCGATTCTACAATGACTATATCAAGGGCATCTACGAAGCAATCGAGGTAACAGACTTGCTAGAAGTTCGGACAGATTTGGACGTAGAAAAGGCAATGGCTACTTTGAAAGAGGGTAAAGCCTTGCTGATTGGCGACAAGAAAAAACTGGACGAGTTGCTAAAAGCATTAGCAATCAAGTTCCATGTGAAGGTCAATCGAGAAGGCATCTACAAGGCGTTCTCAATCACTTCTACTCCTTGCTTGGTATTTACTGGTGGCAACGTGACAATCGTATCACAGAGCGATTATCGAGGGCTTGGCATCATTCCTATTGGGAAACTTCTTCTACCACGCACCCATGTTATCAAAGACGAGGGCTACTTCTATGAGGTAGAATTGACCGAGAAAGGCTCACAGAAAGCCGAAAATGAGCGTGTAACTGACAAGGAATATAAATACCAGTCAGAAGAAAATGAAGGCTTAGAGGACGAATTAGAGCCTAAATTGGAAGTCGAAAAAGAAGAAGAAAAAACAGAAAGAGAGCATGGTTCAGTAACAAAACAGATGGCGTTGCAGTCACTTGAAATGATTAAGACCATTGCAAAAAATAGTCAATACAATATTGATGCGTTAGCTAAAATTGTTGAAGATTATATCACAGAAAAATAAAAAAGAGAGGGCTACTCCTCTCTTAGTGTCACAGAAAAACAAAAATAAGGCACAAGAAAACAAAAAAATGTTTTCAGAAAACACCAAAACAAAAACAGAATGTTATGTAATACAAAACGTAATATTGCACCACACAAACATAATCACACACCATAAAAAAGGCAGAAAAAGCACAAAAAAAGTAAGAAAATAACACAAAAACTGTTGACAAACTCTTAATAATGTTATATAATATAATCATAAAGAAAGAAGACAGGACAGAAAAAAATCAGAAAGAGAGGACAGTTCGGAGAGAAAAAGCAAAAGAAAAATGGTTCGGAAGTGATGCAAACCGACTGAAAAATTTCATAAAAATCAGCTCTAGCGTGAAAAATCTGAAAAAATCTCCTAGAGCCTTTTTCGGTTTCCCCCACGCCCAAAGCCACGCACTGCACTAAAGAAATTGATAAATAGTTGTTATTTTATCTTGTTTTACAATATAAATGTATATAAATAATGTTTCGGAACAGGATTTTTCAATCCTTATCCTCAAACATTATTATAAACTCATTTTATTGTATGTCAAGTAATAAAATAACTATTTTTATCATTTTTATTTCTTTAGTGCAGTGCGTAAGCTGGGCGATGAGCCTCAACTCTGGGAGTCTTTCGACATCTTTCACGCTGAGCTGTTTTTATGAAGTACTCAGTCGGTTTCATCGCTCGAACCATTTTCTCTTTTGTTTCTCTGTTCCTCTTTCTGATTTTTCTGTCCTGTCTTCTTCTTTATACTGTATATAACATTATTAAGAGTTTGTCAACAGTTTTGTGTTATCGCTTTGCTGCTTTTTCTGCCTTTATGGTGTGGTGATTATATTGTATGCAATAATACGTTTTGTATTGCAGCATTCTGTTTTATTTTGGTGTTTTCTGGTGCATTTTTGTTTTCTGCCTTATTTTGTTTTTCTGTGACACTGAAGGAAGCCTCTTTATTTTCTGTGATATAATCTTCAGCTATTTGACATCAATGTTGATTTTTTGCTGATGTTAATCGTTTCAGTGTTCGACATCTGTTTGTGTTGAACCATTCTCTTTCTGTTTTTCTTCTTCTTTTTTTCGTTTCAATTGAGCTCTGGTCAGATCTCGTTTTCTTCGGGCTGTTCGCTGATGTTCGCTCGTTTTCGACGCCTTCAGATCAGTTCTGCCTCGTAAGTGACCGCAGATATTTGATAACGTAGATTGTGGTTCTGACCAGGGTGCCAGGCCTCGATGATGCGGTGCGGTGTGCGCGTTGCTGCCGATAATGCCGGCGGGTGAAGTGGGGGCGCGCGTGATGCGGCAGCTACGTGAACGATTGTCGCTGTGACTCGTCGGTTTTTTCGCCGATGCGGGCTGCCCTGCTGAAGTGACCGTGCTGCCGTCGGTCAGTCGGGGCTCTGGCAGGTGCTGTTACCTCGTTGTGGTGCCGCGTATCGGTCGTTGAGATCGTGTCTTCGGTGGCTTTCGTGGGCTTCCAGCTCAGGCAGGGTGGTCTGCATCGGTTCAGCGCCAGCGTTGCTCGACGTTCTTCGTGATTACGTCGAGACTATCTGTTCTGACTTTCATTGTTCTTCGACAAACTTGTGTTCTCCTTTGGTGATAACAGGCAGGGGATGAAAGGATTTTTAATTCTTGAACACTGATTTCTACCGTGTAAGATTATCGACATTTCTCTGACATGGTTATGTTATGACAGGTGGTTTCTGCTGAGGTGTTTGATCAACTTTCTCGCACGGTTTTACGACAGGCGGATGGTTTCGCCAGTTCGCTGAGCCGTGCCAATTTTATTGTGGAGGTTTCAGTAATTGACGAACGGTGAAGTCGTGTTTCAAGCCTCTTGCTGGCTGGTTTTTCGCGAACAAAGTCACGTCGTGGGTGCCTGCAACGTCGTCGATGTGATTGGATATCGTGTGTTTTGATGGGAACTCTTTGGTGCAACGTCGGGGCTAGATGATTAACAAATATGATCGATTTCCATCGTTCGTCATAATCCGGTCAGGCGTGCGATAAAGTCAATTTCATTTTAAAATCGTTTACAACCTTTATGGAATATGTTAACATCGTTGTGGTTGTCCTTTCTCTTTGATATTTTTAAATCGTATCACGCAATCATCTTCAACAAGAGATTACCAATTTCAAAAAGGAGTAACAAACTTCTGTTGCTGAAGCAAAAACTGGCATCACCCTATTCAGGTTATTGCTAAATCTGAATGGTTCGTCGAGATAATGTATTTAAACCAGTAACTGTGTGACAATTTAATGCGTTCAATTTTTCTTTGGCGCTTCAGAACAGTCGTTGTCATTTCGGCTAACGATTAACGGAACGATATTGCTGAACTGCCTGGCACTAAACTTCGGCGAATATTCCTTTACCGCCATATCGAAATCAGTTATGATCGTTGCTCGAGGAAGTTCAATGAGGTGTTCTTGCTCAAAACTCTCGGCGTATGAATCCCCTCTCGAGTTCGTTGGTTATCCGTATGGCGACCGTCTTCTGTTCTCAATGTCGCGCTCATTTCTGATACCAGCTCGGTTAATGGCTCGCGGCGTTGGTGTTTAATGAACGACTGGTGATTCGGTTCTGCTCCCGGCTGATCAACGACATCTTCAAAGAGATTGGGCATCGGACTGTTTCTGTCGTGCTCTCCTGGTACTGTCTGGTGATCAGATGCGGTGCAGGCTGCGTCTTCTTCGCTCGGCTGCTGACGCGGTGAACAATAGACCAACCTGACCGGACCTACGGTGCGTCCTGCTGATGACTAAAGCAATAACTGTCTTATGTCACGATGACTGGTATAACGAGCATTCCCGTTATAATAAAGTGGATATAACCATCTGTTCAACACGCTCTTGCCTAAAAGATAATTTCGTCATGTTGAATAATCCTCTTCTAATCTTACTCTTCGTTCGATGTTCTCTTGAACAAATCCAGAAAACTACCATCTAACCTGGAGCCTGCGTTGTATCTGCTGATATGTTTCTCCTCTGGTTGACTCTTTCTTGCATGGATGAGGTGAAATGAAGATATTTCATTGATTGACTGAACTGTTGCAATGAAGATTTTCTATAACGCAACTGATGCTCTTCGCTGGCAGCAATTCCTCGTGCCTGTCATCTGGCCTGGCTTGTCGAGAGAACGTCGGCACTGTCTTTGTTTCTTTTCTTCGTCAATTTCACCAATTCGTCAGATCGGGAGACTCGTCGGCATCTTCAGGCTGGAAATGAAGATGAAAAACTGCGTCTGCTGGCCTCTTATTTTAATAGTTCGCTCCTGTTCTTTGAACTTCTTGTTCGCGTCGTTTGTTCGTAAGTTATGGCATCGCCATTCAACCGTAACATCTTTCTTGAAACGCGTGAACGGTTTCGCGACGCAAGTGTTGCTGGCCCGCGATGCTCTTGCGTTGTTCGTTCTCATGCAATTCAGGCTTCTGTTGAGCAAAATACTGCAGGTAGTAAATGCTTCCGTTTCAAGAGCCGCCAAAACGAAGATGGTGGTGTTTCAATAAGTTCTCGCTGTCTATTTCACGCTCAGGTGTTTATCGACTCCGCAATCAGGTAACCTGCCTGTGTTCGATTAAGCCGCTAATACCAGAAGCAAATTCATACCTTCTAAAACGACCATTCACAAATAATTTCGCTGGTGAATTATGTGTTGCGACCGCAACGACGACATCACGATGAGTTTTCCTGGTTTATCGAATATTGTGATGATTCTTAATCGCAGTTCATCTCTGCCTGAACAGTGGTCTGTTTTGAACGTGACGTCGGCTATTGCTGATAACGAGATGAACTGTCGCTGTTTCCCGTAGTTGAACGTGGGCTGCTTCGATGAATTTTCGTTTGTCTGGGCGTGATTTGCCACAGTGCAACTCGTCGCTGCTCGTCTTCCGTTGGCACAACTCGGATTTAGTGTTTTACGCTCGTCCGTAAACGATCGACGTGAAAAGTCGAGACCGAAGACCGTCTTTGGCTCGTGTAATCGTTTGAATGAGGTTTGTGTGCGTGAAGGACGGTGATCCGACGTGAGTTATTCCTCGCACTGTTTAACTATGGAACATTATGTCGTTTGTAGATTTTTGCGGGGTTCGTCGCTTTCTCTGCTTTTGCTCCATCGCGCAACCTGCTGATGCAATGTGGTGCTGTCTCGTTCGAACCCTCTTTAGCCCTGCCTCGTTTCAGTGGAGACGGGTGTGCCTCCATGGCTGGCGAAACTGCTGGGCGTAAAACACCAGGCGTCTGGCGGTGGGGTGCCATCTGTTCACGGTTTCTTGAAAGTTCTTCCTCGTTGCGCGTCATTCGACCATCTCATTGTTTTGCATCATGGGTAACAAACTGTTGTGATGACGGCGTCATATTTTGTTTTGCGTTGAACGTATTCTGCCATATTTTGCCGTGTCGTCGGTACAACAAACAATGCTGGTTTGCGTCTGTGTTAAATAGACGGTTCGTCATCGTGCAATACGTTTGTGGGCGGTGAAGCCAACGTTTGCCGCCGTAACCTCTTCCGGTTTCGGCGCAGGTGCGGAGTTTGCAGGCTCGAACTACTGGCGCTGTCGTTGGACGTCTGGACTACGTCTCGGTGCCGTCCGAGATTGCGCTAAATCTTTGATTGTGGTCAGCTTGTTATCAGGGTCGCTGCGTATATTCCGGATGCAGTTAATAACTCACCGGTTCTCGAGGCTGATGGTCGTGTGTTCGTGGGCGGGACTCATCGGCTGGCTTCATCTGAAGGGTTGTTGCAATTCGTCTGCCCATAGCCAGGCCTGACTGCCAGTGTGTGTGCCATCGGCAAAAACGCTGCGATGGTTCGTCGTCATGGTTTGCTTTCAGTATGAATGGTTATATTTTCTTTGGGGCCTTTCTGAGGTCGTGGGATTGTCACTATCTTCGAGACAATCCCAGATCGCTCCCTGGCCAGTATTCTTCAATTTCTCGACCTAACAGCGTTATTTTGTTCATATTTCTTTCGCCAGATATATTATATATCGCCCAACAGATGATCATGCTAACGTCGTTGGTTGGAGTGCAGCCTGTTAATCTGGGTTGATTCAACAATGAGTTCTTTGCAAGGTGTCAGTATTGCTGGGTCACGTTATGGGAGGTCGCAGCACTGCGGTCAGTGCAGATCGTGATTTGTTGTTGGGTCTTGGGCTGTGGCGACGTTCTTTGTTGACAGGAATGGCTCGCGCGTGATCCTGACGCTGTTCACGGGAGATGCCTCACAGTGAGGCTGGGGATCTTCTTAACCGCACCAAAGTATTGATCGCTCTGATCATGCTGAACCCGTTGCAATCGAGGCTGTGCTGTTTTTTTGTCTTTCTGAGGCCCTCCCCAGTACTGTGCAGTTCGTTCGATCGCTGTCGTGTTTGATGGAGATTTTCGTAATCATGCCGTTGTGCTGTGATGGGGCGTCGCCACTGTGGGCGCTGGGCTCGGGTTCCCGGGCGGCAGGCCGACCAGGCTATTTCACGGTATGATGATTTCGCGGTCGGGCTGACAGGCTGTGGTAGCCGTCGTGATGCTAAGCGCCAAAATGCATTGTGGTAACAGGGATTCGGTGTTCCAGCGGGCTCTCTGGCTATGTTTTTCGCGAAAAATATTTGCAAATCTGGTAATTCAGTCGATGACAGAACAAGATTAAATAACGATCAACATCGTGATTTTTGTTGATTAGTCCTCCATGTAAAGTCAGATATGATCCCAGCCTCCGACGGCACATGGGTTATGTTCGCTGTCGTTATTTCCTGACATCGTATTTTCTTTCTTGCTGACCAGGGTGCTGATTGGTGCAGCTCTGCTGGACTGGCTGCCTGGCGTGGGCTTTCGGTTTCTTTTGAATAATTTTAAACTCAGCTCATTACTGAGTCTGGATCAGTCTTGGCGTGTCAGCGTTTGAACTCAGGCACCAGTGACTGTGGCACAGCAGATGGCGACTGAGATGGGTTTGGTTGACAGAGCCTGTGATGCTGTCTGATGACGGCTGCTCGCACGAAATGTCGCGGTCTGGTGATGACAATATTATCGTGGCCATTGGCTGTGATGCACGTTCGCTGAGACACCCTATTTCCCGCTGCGGCCGTCGCAATCTGGGCTATGCCCCCAAAGGCTGGCGTTAATCATTTCTTCTGAGTTCGCGCATTCAGAGCCACTATCGCTCTGCTGGTCGGTTTCGCCGACACCACGTCGGCTGACAACTCAATCGCACGAATAACGGCAGCCTCATTAATGATAAACCGTCTTCCACCTGTATTCTGTATTCGAGGTTCTCGTATAATTGCTGCTGAGAAATGGACAGGCAACTGGGCACTAACCTGACTGTTTAAGTGACAACACCGTGTCTTTTATCTGTGCGCTGCGGAGGGTATGACGGCTCGGTCGCGGTCTGTTTCTCCAGGTCACGCCGCCCTGTTGTTCGGGACGGGCGGTGGCTGGACTGGGCCGCGCGGTTCTGGATGAGCGTGGTGCCGATGCTGCACGCTTTCTGGCTGAACCGTCGTGGGTGGGCATTTCTTGCGAAGTATCGTCGGAAAAACATCGGTCTATTACAGTTTGTTATCAGATGTTCTCCGCCGCACAGGCAAGGCAACGATGTGCCACAATTATAGTGAGCCTGAGAGTACCAAGCTGTTCTGGCGAACATATGTTCACAAACGGTGGGCTCAACGAAATAGGAACGCTGGAGTACTGCGGTGTTTCAAGCCTCGCTCGTTTCGATCTGTCTGATTCCTGAATATCGCTTCCTTTTATCGACAACACTAAAGTGACTCAACTCATCGTCAGGCGTCAAAACTCATGGGCGTTGGTGTGTTCAGAACCTCTTTCGTTTGGATAATCATGTGGGCTCGCGGTCAGGAAGTCTTGCGCTGGTGCGGGCAGATGTTCTTTATCAGACCGCAGATTCGTCGCCAGGTTCCGGAATGGTTTTGATCAACAGGCGTTTTGCGGTGATGTGTGGTGGCGGTTGTTCGGTCGGCAATGACGGTTGTTTGATTTTTCCGGACGTTGCACGGAACTCGTTTTCAATCGCGGTTGATGGATGTTCGATCGTTGGTCGCCGGCTCTGGTCGTGTTTGGCATCTGAATGTCACAGTCGTGAATGTGACGCAATCGCCGTTCGCCGTTGCAACTGTTCTGTTGATCGTCGGGGACGGCGCCGCTGGCCAGACGGCTGATGTTTTCGTTAGCCGTAATTCGCGAAATCGTAGATGAAACGTACTTCGAAGTGTTATCAGCACTGTGCGGTTGTCGCGCTCAGGCGGGCTCTGCATTTCTGAACGTACGACAGTCTGTTCGTGTTCGCTTTCAGGGAAGCGCGATTTTCGTTTCAAAGAGATACTGCTTCGGTTTGATGTCGTTCTCATGTGAGTCGATCGCTCTGGGGCTCAGTGTCACTGTCGCTGACTGCTCAGGCCGTCGTTGATTGGGCACAGGCTGAACCGTTGACGATCGCGCTGCTGGCGTGACGCTGGTATCACGCTGGTTTGTGATCGACAGTTGCCTCAGTCAGGCGTTGAAACGATCGGTTTGGCTCGACTTTGCGCGATAAAGCACGGTTCTTGTCGGTGATCTTCGATTTTATCGCAGCCGTGGACCGTTCTGCCAGATACTGTGATCGTCGGACGTTTTTCTGCGACATTGACGTTGTATTCGCCAACTCACGCTTCGGTTATAAGCGTGTTTGGTGCAATCTCATTGTCTGGTTCTGCACGGGGTGTGGTCGTGTTTCGCTGCTCGCCGCCATCAAGGCAATTGCTTCATCGACCGTGCATTTAAATGTTTCGTTTATCGTTATGGGTTGATGCGAGATATGTTCGTTGAACTGACGTATGAATTCGCTCGCTGGCGTATTCTGTCTTATTGATCCGGTTGCTCCGTAACGTGCGTGTTCGTTCGCCGGGGTTAATCAGGTTCCTCTCGGCCTCGTATAATTTTGCTCGTTTATCGTATTACTGCTGATATCTTCCATGATTATATGCTCATCAGATGAACAATCGACTATTTTCTATTTATTTGTTTTTTAATGTTTGTAAAGGCGCTGTTTTTGTTGAAGGCAGTTTGTTTTTCGCCAGCGTCGATCGTCGTTTGATTCAACTCGATCAGGACGCCATTTCTGCCGACGCGCCGTCGACCTTTGTCGGCTATCTCGAATGAGCGGGTCTCGTTTTTCAACGTGAACTCTATCGTTGCTGGCTGATTCAACGACGCGATGTTATCGACGATTCAGTGTTGCGCTGGTGACCGCTGTTGATGTCGAACGAGACGGCGCTTTCTGGGCGCCTGGCGTGCTGGGCATCTGCTGGTCTTTAACCGGCGCAATCGTTGATGCGATTCTGTCGTGTTATCGTCTCACCGCCCGTGGTATCGCTGTTACAAGGAAGATGAAACCGTTCTTCTGCGTTCGGTTGCTGTTCGACCGTGGGTGAGACTGTGACGCCTCGCTCAACTGAACACGAGATGAACAATCCCCACAACTCTTCTTGATCGCCAATGCTCTTTAATATCGTTGCTCTCACCGCTTCATCAGTGTAACTATCTGGTAACAAAGTGTTCAAATTCTCAACTTTGTTTACCAGCTCATCATTGTAACTCGCTATCATTTATAATATTACATGAACCCTGTGGTGTTGTACTGTCAACCATTTTCGCGACTTGGTGGCGTCGATAATTCATAACGACTGAACGGTGTGTGCTCACTATTCACTTCTCAACTTCTGTATGTTTTTGGTTTTCATGTGTTCCTTCTTTTGGTTTCAACGGGAATTGAGCACTCTTGTAATTTCTTCGACACTTATCGTTGATCAAACTCTTGCTGTGATCGTATTTTGCGCAAGACGATACTGGTGTCGTCGCAAACGGCAAAGCGTGGGTTGCGTGCCATGAATGCCCTGTGTTTCACGCACCATGGGTAACTGTAGCCTGTGTTATCTTGTTGTTCGTTGTCGACCACAAATTTACTCGCTGTCATGTTCTTGAATTTTCGATGCTTCTTCTATGTTTAATCTTTTGTTTTTATGGTGAAACGCAATAAATAACGGTTTTGCTCGTCGATAAATTCTGGGGTGTTTGTCGGAAAATCTTCGGCTGTTTGTCATTCTGCTAAAACAGCGGGCTTAAAATCGGTATCTGGCGCTGCGGTTCGTGCTGTGTTCTTCGCTCAAATCTTTATTGAGCATTTCTGTAATTCTTTGTGCCTGAACACCCGTCTGGTAACCTGTATCTGCTATGCTGTCGGTTTTCGATCGCAGATGTCGAGGTTGATTTCTTGTGAAATAACGTTTTTTCGATGCCATGACGCAATTGAGCCAGATCTCGACCATGCTGTCTTTCAGTTTTGGTTCATGCTTTGCGTCGTATGATGAAATAACCGTGAATACTCTGTTCCGTCTTTGATGTGGTCGGTTTCGGCGTGGCATTCTGCTGTGTTGGTCTCTGTCTGGCAGGCCGGTTTGTGAACTTCATGTGCGCTGCGGCAGGAACAACTGTTTGTTCCGTGCTGGGCTGGGATAACTCCCCGGTGCTTTCGCTGCCGCGTCGCGGCTGGCATTCTCAGACACAATATCGAAGTTCTTGTGCTGGTGTTTGATTGATCGCGGCTGAGAAGAAGACTGCTGCCGTCCTGATGGCACCGTTGGTCTTTCGGCTTTCTACTGCCTCGGTCGTTGTTCTCCATGCCATGATGCCTGTGTTCATCCTCTGGTTGTGTTCTGTCGATTTTTATTCCGTTACAAAATCCTGATGGTGTATTATCTCAACATCGTTTGAAATCGGTTACTGTCGCTTTCGCTCTTTAAATTCTGCCTCCATCTATTCATCTGTCAAGGACCGCTCAATCAACAGCTGCTGTCATTTTCACAATGTCATGCTCTGGGGACATCACAGTGTGATATTTTGGTGAAATCATGGAGACGTTCTGGCGTTTGGACTGTTGTTGAGACGTTCGCTACTATTTGTTCATTTCAGCCCTGCGCTCGTTTCACATCGTTGTGGAACTAATTCAGCTGTTTGAACAGGCCCTGCTGATGCTGTTTTGATAAAATGAACCTCGGCAAGTTCTCGATGTGACAGATCTGTTCTCGCTCGTGTTTGTGTTTTTCATGGAACGGGTTAAACCAGTCAAGTGTTCGCTCGCAGGCATCGTCGTCTGCTGATGGTGTTTTCCGGACGAGGAATCGGCTCACAGGCCTCTGCTGCGGGCTTCCGTTTTGAGCTGGATATTTGTCGAGATCGAGATAGCCTGTGTATTGATGTGCTCGTTGCTTCGTTGGCCAGTGGAGGCGCCTTTGTTCTTTGAATGATTGACAATCAGGCCTCTTTTACGTCGATGCGGCCTGATGGTTGAATAACCTCGTCGTCTCAACAATCTCAAAGCAAACGCCATCATCGTCAGCGACCTGCGTTCTATGAACTTTCTTCTGACTCTTCATCTGTTCTGCTGTTTACTCCTCACGCTCTCGTCCAATGATATTACGGTGCTGTTGCCTTTCTGTTCTCTGCCATTAACATATAATTGTTCTCTATCTTCAGGTTTAGATCAGCGCAAGAATCAAATCTATTGTAACGTCGACACTATGGTGGGCTTTGTTGGCCAACAGTGGGATTCACACAGACCATCTGTCTGTTTCTTCACCTGCAATCAATGAACCCAGCAAGTTCGTGCAGTGCTGTTACCCGCAGCCGCAGGGCATGAGCACTGCTGGTTTGGTTGAATGAACGTCGCGTTCGTAACGAGACGTTTGTTGGGTCTTCGCCAACTTCGAGATGTTATTTCGCAACGTTGAATGGCGTTCAACATTCGACATGACCACCATGATGTTGCCTTCGACCTCTGGTACGTGCGTCGGCTCTTTTAACTCTGGTTGTTTGGGTAACTCACCCTGTGAATGATTTTCTTTAGCCGTCATTGTTTCGTAACGTTGACAAGCTGTTCTTCTGCGCAAAGTGCATCCTGTATCGGGCCGCTCTGCTGTCTTCGTGGTCATAATCTTTCCGCTGGTTTTGATTGCCGATGTCGTCGTACCGACGCTCGCCGTTCCTCGAGCTCGGTTCTGAAATTGAAACACCTTTCAAAGGATAAACCCTGCTCACTGTCTGATAGTGTTGAACCAATAGTGTGGTCACTGTCGGCTTGTATTTCGACTATTCTACCACGCAATGCCATCGTCAATCGATAAATCGAGAGACGTTTATAATAGATATTTGGGAACTCGTACTCTCGTTCAACAGGTTGTGGCCGTGGTTCTGGCTGTTCGTTGGACGCTGAATCTTGACCGCTGTCGCAGACGTGGACGGACGAGATGCAGTGCGCCGCCGTCAGGCTGGTCGTTCGACGCCAGAACGCTGGGCGGTGGCCAGTGGGTGCCAGGCTGGGTGTTCCTGTGCTGGGTGCTGCGACTCTGACGGGCCGTTCGTCGCCGTTTGATGAGTGGCATTTTTCGTCGCTGACTGATGATCGTCGCGTCGACGTTGTTCGGCAGAGCAGGGTGTGCTGGCCGTTCGGTGGCGTCGCGGACGGCGTTGTCGGCTCGGCGTCGCGTGATGGTGTGAAATCGACCAGGCCTGACTGTCGACAATAACCTTCACTCTGCTGGGCGTTGGCGATTTCGCGTAGTGGTTCAATCGCCTGTTCTGCCGTCTGCACCGACAGGCTCGGCGTAACTCTTTCGCCTCTTTGCTGTGATCATCGTATTCCTCTTTTCTTTATGATTATATTATGGCACTCTTCCTGACCACAGTCGACCTCTCTCTTTCTAAAAGACGTCTCGTTGTAATAATTCATCTTCAACGGTTCAATGAACGTGAAACTGTTGATTGTCATCAACATGAATCATGCTGGCTAAATGCTCGGCAGTTTCTTGTGTGTTTCAGGCGCTCAATGTCCTGAAGGCCACGTTGAACTTCAGCCAGCCTCATGGCCGTCTTCTTCGAGATGGGTTGTTTTGCTACTGCGTTAACTTCTGGTCTGATGACAGGATTGATGATTCGTCAGATGAATTTTCAAATCAGTTCTTGAAGTCAGGTTCACCCTCTTCAGATGATATTCGGTATATCGGAAGGGGTCAGATTAAACTTCATGGGTGTTGCTCGATGCTTTCGCTGTCCGTTCCGTTCTTTGTCGGTGGCGTTGGTTAACAATGAGCTGACCAAATGGTTATCATTCAAATCGGCGAACACCGCTCACGTTGACGGAATTGATTGCGCGAACTTTCAGCGCGAACCATGTTTGGGGCGAAATGGTTCGAAATATCTTTCAACTCGGGATAATCTGGTGAACGACACTGGGATGTGCGGCGATCTTCGCGTCCGTCGGCTCTTCTTTATCTCGTCTGTTCTAAAAACGATTCTTTACTGTTGTCGCTACAATGTGTCGTTCTGCCTGGCTCTGTTGAATTCTGTTGAAATCACTGCATTCAACATCGAACTGGCGGAGTTCATGCAACGATAAAACATTTTGTCGCTGTGAGATAGGAACTCCTCGGTATCTTTGTGGGAGATCAAAAACAGATTTTCGTCGTTTTGCGTGGCTGGTGACAGGTTGTTTTCCTGCTTCAGCTCCCGCCAATCAGCTCCTCCTTCAAGATGTGTTCGGGCATCGCCTCCGCTGATCATCTCGTGTGGGCTGGTTGCTATCGACAATTTCGGTATGGAGGTTTAAACTGGTGTTCTTTTCGGTGGGTTGGTGTGCCGCCAGCTCGGCGTCGGGCTGGTCTCGGGCGTTTGGTCTCTCTGACGTTATCGACCGCCGTCATGGCGGTCTGGACCGGTCGATTTGCGTCGAAATCGTTTTGATTATATTTTCCAGACATCCGTAAAGTGATCGTTTGATCTATGTCTTAGTCACCTTCACCAAACGTTCGCTCGCCGTGTGCGTCTTGATATCGTTAGTGATCGGTGAAACGAAACATCGCGCAAATAGATATGCTCGTATCTCGGCACTGAACAACTGCTGGTACGGTTGGTGCTCGTATCTCTCTACGCTGGGGCTCGCTGTGCACAATTCTTCGTTCGGCCTCAAATCTGATGAATGTTCTCCGTCAAATCTATCAAATGTTAAATCACAGGTTCTTTCTCGTCCGTCGTGGGTATTTCAAGTTCATGAGAACGACAAAGTGTGACAGCTGGGCTCACAGGCAATGATCCTGTTGGGTTTGGGCGATGGGTCTCTTCAAACTGCTGAATCCTGATCAGGTTCAAACGCTGCTCGATATGTTCGGCAGTGTGCAGATGGGTGTGTGTCACGTTGCTGTGTTGGGTGGTGGCCTTGCCCGCCAGCCTGGACGGACATGGGCTCGGCTGCTCTGTTTCAGGCACTGATTCTTCGTCCGGGGCTGTGTTCTTCGACTCCCGACAACCATGTGGGCGTGGTGTGGCAACTACTGATGAAATAGCGTCTGCAAATTGGTGCTGCTGCTCGTCATCGTATTTTCGTTGATTGATGTTGGCGTTTGCAATGCTTCATCAGTTTTGGAGTCAACAACGTTGTCGGAATTGATATATCAATTGCTGGCAGGTCTCAACTCCTATCAAAATCATTTCTTCTGCAATCACCATCTTCCCTCGTGATCAGTCATTGAACAGGTTCGTCGCTGAAACGGTGCTGCTGTCGATTGATAAAGCGCTTTCTTTCGCCTCTGTCATTACCATTGTCTTTGCGGAGATGACGTGATTCATCTGCCTCAACAATCAAACTCGGCCTGCATTCAGGTTGGGCTGGTCGGTTCTTCCAGATGTGGCTATGGTGGCCTGCAGGGTACAGTGGTCAAACTGGACGTGGTTCACGGCAACTGGATGGGCGTTTTCTCTTCCCATGCTCGTTGTCAGCTCGGGCACTGCCTCAATCGTGGTTGCAGGCAGACGTGCTCGCAAAGGTATCGTCGTGATTTTCTGCTGGGCAAAAGCTGGGTTTGTCCGTTTTCTCGGTCCTGAACGAGCTGGTGGCTCGTATCTCTGCTGGCTCGTCGGCAAATCAGGTGACCGCTGGCACTGCTTTCTTTGCCAACTACGAGATGGACGAACTGGTATTGATACCGTCGGCAACCTGCCGTATCGTCTGGGAAAGGGCGTTGTCTTTCGCCGGTTTGATGTCGCCGTCGTATTTCAATCTTGTTTGCGGTGTATCAGCATGGTGCCTGTTGTTCTCGCCAACCTCGGTAACGAACGGGCATTTTGATGCGCTGCTTGATGATATTGCGGTGGGCTCGTGTTTGTCTGCTGTGACGTCGGCTAATCAAGCACCATTTCGAGGGTATCTACGCAGCCTGACGATGTCGCTTTCCGTCTTGAACTCGTGGTTTAAATCTGGATATGGACAATCAACAATTCGAGGATAGCTTCTTGATGATTGATGTTTGATGGTTCGTGGTTATTACCAGCGCGACTGACGCTGTTCGGGTCATAATCAACGCTCTGGCTGGGAAAGACAATGTCGCAATATTTTTCTTCTGATGATTGTGGAATCTTCGTCTTTCTGCGACAATGGAATGAACGTGCGGACAGGCTTCGTCTTTACGTTTTCTGGTGTTTCTCTGGCCGTATAAAGTCTGTGATGATCCGGAACTCTTGGACCGTTTCGGTTTTCAGGGCCTCGACGAACAACAGGGTGGTTTTGAAGGGTGGTCATCGTCTGGTGTCCGTTGGCGTTGATCTGCCGATCATGAATCCGTTAGCCAGGCTCGGTGTTCGGCCTGTGTTCTCGCCAGACGTTGGCTGGAACTGTGAGGTTGCCACCGAATGTTCTTGCGTGCGACTGGAGTTGAGGCTATCTGCCACAACTGGTGGTGCGTTGATCGCGGTTTCAAATGATTCCGTGTTCTTCGTCTACAATAACGACAACGCCACAACCCAGTTCTGAGGTTTTCGGCGGTTGACGAAGTCGGCCTCACCGCCTCCTCGTGCTGTTTAATTACGATTCTGTAAACTAAAGTGCTACTGATTTTTGATTAATCGGTTCTGCGTCTTGTCATAAAATCTGCAATGCTGCAGACAATCATGTTGTCTCGCTGTTCTTCGTTTTATTTGTGCGACTGACGAAACCATCAGCATGTTGCTCGATGGTGTGGCTGATCCGTTTTTCGGCTGTTCTTGGTGGAGAATCTGGTGCTGGTATGCTGATCGGTTCGTGTTGCAATTTTCGCTCGTCGCGGGCTGGTGGTGGTCGTTGACAGGCTATCGGTTCTGCTCCGTCAGATGCCGTGATTGTTTCAGGCGGGTCAGCACTCGCGTGATGGTGGGGCGTCAGCAACGGCGTCGTCCATTCCGGTTTGTGCTGGTTCTCGGGCAACTGCGGGTTTGTCGCTGGCTGCAGCGAGGCTGGCGAACAGTGCTCGGTTGATGACGGTCAGCTCCGTGTTCAATCGGCCGAGACCAGGCTGCTCATCATAATCAGATGCGTCCGCCAGAGACGGTGTGTCGCACTGTTACGGTTGCGCGGGCGTAATTAAGCGTCGTCTCAGTCATCGTCAGGCGTGAACTTCTGCCTTCTTCACCGCCTTTCGAACCAGCTGCTGGTTTTATTTGCCATAAGTTCTCTTTTCTTTGTGACTATGTTATATCGCGGTAACAGGGGTGCAATCGTATTACCCCAATTCTCAATGGGCATTCAGCTCGCGTCGGCCTGGTTTCTGTGGTTGCGGGAGTCGGCGAGAAACCCATGTCTCGCCGGCGGAGACAGTGCAATCAGACCTCGACGACGAATGGCACAAATCTGGCGGCGTTGAACTCACTTTCATCAGGCAGACTCCATAACTCCGTCAATCGCGCTTCCGGCACCGTTCTCAAAATCACAGTCTCGGCGTCGTGGTTTACCTTCTGCTGGCTGTTCAACGTCTGCGTTCCTCTTTTCTTGTTTGTTGTGATTATGTGTTCTGTATCTTTGTCGTATTTTCTTCGCACGAAGGGCTCTTTCGCGCATAAAAGTGCTGGCGCTGCTGTCGTTTTCTCCAAAACGGGCGTCGAACAACCTCGATCGGCTGCATATCGTCAAAATAGTCTGTTCAAACATGATGACGGTGCAGGCTGGTCATCGGCACTCTGGTGATTTTCGCTCACGGTTTCATGCGGTTTCTTGACCTCGCGTCGTCGTTTCGCATCGGCGCGATTCTCGACGTTGCAGGCCGCTATCGGCTCGGCTATCCAGAAGCGTTGTTCAGGGGTAAGTTCGTCAGCGCGGTGTACATTTAACAAGTTGTCGTTACTGACGTGCCTGTTCTCGTCTTCTTTCTGTCATGCCTGGGTGGTGTTTTGGTCTCTTTGATCGCGCAACGGGCACCATATCTTCCGTTCGCAATGAAACGACGTGACGCCCGCTGGTGCAATCGATGAAACGTTCTGATGCCTGATTGACTGTTTGATTGAACGCCCGTTGATCATGCCGTTGCGTGTCGGCTTTCACGCCACAGTTGGTCTGCCACGGAACGCCTGACATTCTGTGACTGCCGTCATCGGGGTTCTCCGGGCGTTCGTCCTAACAAATCGCAAAAATCTTTTGCGGTGGGTGTGATCTTCCGTAATCGCGCCTCGCTTTCACAGGCTGCGGTGTCTTTTGCTCGATCCGCGCCTCTGGCGGGTGCTGCGCTGGTATTTCCGTGGCGCGCGGTAGTCTTTTCGGTTCTGACAATTGTTCCTGATGCTGTTAAATTGGGTGCGGCGCGTTTTACTGTCGCGCCTGGTGCTCTTTTCTGTCTGGGTTGGCCTGTTTGCTCTTTCTCTTTCCCGCGCCCACGTGATGGACACCTCGCTGGAATAAACGTGGTCACTGCTCCAGGTGACAAGTACAATCCTGCTGCTGAGGGGTGTGGGACAAAATCGGTCAGTTCGTTCGCAACCTGGGCTGTCGTCCAGAGTTAAGTCTTTCCGCAGTCGTGGTCTGGTTGTTGAAACAGTGTGCGTCGACTGCGGGCTGCTCAGCTACAGGGGATGGGATTTGTCGCTGGTCTGCATGTTGGGCGTCATTGTGCGCGCTGATGGTGTGAAGACGGGTCGCGGCGGACTGCCGTAATCGCGCGAGCTGTCGCGGGCGGACAGGCGTTCACTGTCAAGGGCAGATTCATCGCGCGAGGGGTCTTTCTGCTTGCCGACGTTCGTCGTTGATGCCGTCATGCTGTTCTGTGGTCGTTCTGGGCGGTTTATGGTCGAGGTAAGAAGACAATGTTCTCGCTATCAAACTATGCGCACGAAACCGTAAGTGTCTACCAGGGTCTGTCTTCCGTTGTTGCTTAAATTCGAGATTGATCTATTGTCATTCGATGCTTATCCGCCAAAACTGCGTTCTGGCATGGAGTCTTCCATCTGTCCCCTCTAAAGAATTGAATGGATGTTCTCGTTTCAATCAGGGTCAAAATCAGATTATTGCCCGCTCACTGTCGTCGACTCGACTCCGTTATGGGGTTGACTCACGTTGATATGGAACGCCGTTGACTATTCCATTGCTCCTCGTTTCTGATCGTTCTTTGAACTACTGCCTTTGGCAGTGGTCTGGGATCGACGTTTCACAATCTGGGCAATCGATTTTGTTCTGCTGTTGCCAGTTGATCGCGTGGTTGCAGACAGATGGTTCTTGCAACTGAGCCTGAAACTGGTGCCAGGCGGGCACCTGACAGCGGGCAAATGGCGACAGACGATCGGCCATGCGGGGGTGTGGTTAACTGATCGTCGTGCAGCTCGCTGCGTTGCCAGGCAGGTGGTCAGTTGGATGTGTCGACTGGCGTGGTTCAGCCGTGCTGGCGCAGGATATGGGCGACAAACCCGTGGTGAGGTTGCGTTTAGTATCTGCTGTTTTAATCGTGCCTGCTCTTCTTCGCTAAAGTAGTCTGCCAGTTGATGGTTTTAGTTCTTCTTTGTTCTTTACATGCTGTGTTTCTGAACTGCTCATATTTTAAATTCAGTATGAAGTCGCGCTGCCAGCTGCTGGTGTTCCGCAACGTTCGCCAGGCTTTATTTTCGCTCTGGACGACAACGTGCTGAAACAGTGGTCGTCATCTGGAAGCAGGATGAGGAGGATTATCGCCGTTTTCTGCGATCGTTGTTGAGGCAGTTGATCGCCCTCCTGGGTCGTGTGAGGTTCAAGGGTGGGATGTGGTGTGGGCTCGTTCGTCTGTGCAGCATGTTTATCTATTTCACTCGCTGAGTGGTTGTGATGCTGTTCTCGTCAGCTGTTTGCTGTTTTGACGGCGGTCCTGTGACGTTCAGGTCACGGTGTGGCTGGGTGGTGGGTGGCTCGCTCGTTTATGATTCTCGTGCATTGGGAGGACGTTGACGGTGGTCGATGGTTCGGTATTTTGATTCCGAACAACGTCATGTCGGGTGTTATCCCGCAATACGGCTGCCGTAACAGCAATAAGTTTTGACCGCTGAAGCCTGTTGAAACTATGTTCAACTCTTCGGTGGCCAATTGTTGAAACGGTCTTCCGTCGATGGGATAACTGCTGACGTAGTGTAGCTGAACTATTCTGATTCTCCTGTTTCTGTTTTCGGCCGCTGTTGTGTCTTCCGTGGTGCACTGGTGCTTTCGTCTGTGTTCTGTTCTGGCAATTCTCATCCGTCTGCTTCTTTCTGGAGCCTGTCGACTGTTTCCTCGTTTCTTCGCCCTCCTGACCTGAACCAGATAAAATTGTAGTCGTTCCTGATATGATCATTTGACTGCGAAAACTGGGTCCTCTGGGCAAAATAATATTCAGCGAGCAGATATCATCGTCATGTTGATGACCGACTGTCTTCGTGCTGTTGGTGTGACGCTGGGGCCTGCTCTGTTGCAAACCTCATCCAGCAGGCTGGGAGACTCTTGACGGTTGTCGACGGTCGAACCGATAAATGACTGACTCGACCGGTTGGGCGGTCGTCACGCGAATACCAGGCGTTTATATGTTGTGGACAGACTGCGCCTGACTCGGGTTCCCGGCCACGCTGTCGTCGTTGCGAGAGATTCTCCCAATCTCCAGCTCGTTTGGATGGTTTCGGGGATCATTCGTGCAATTTTCGTTGATTTCAGTGGTTCTGAGAAACGGTATCGTTACTTCGTCGTCGTGATTTTTCAGGCCTGCTCCGTTGCAATCTGGTAATCGTCGTTCTCCGCCGCTGCTGTTCAAAACTGTCGTCAGGCCGGTGCATCGCTTCCCAAAAAATCTTTTCTTCGGTAACTCTCTGATTAATTTCTGTCACTGTGTTTACCTCATATTTTCTTCCTGTAACCTGAGATTCTCATTCATTTTTCTTCC
>BNJU01002048.1_pt1 | contig 145495 bp, 162 predicted proteins | sample 8539281 | NCBI WGS metagenome assembly BNJU01 (sample SAMD00202456, study PRJDB9452) | human saliva metagenome | isolation source: human saliva | place: Japan | reverse complement strand
TCTACTTCAAACAGGTCTGGTTAGACTTGCACCAGTCGGACTTCCCTGATAATGTCATGACCGAATATGAGGAGAAATTTTCTTCGCGTGGGCATCGTATTTATCGCATGGAAGCAAAGTTTAGAAAATAAGCCCTTGGGGAAGGAAGGGGATTTCCTGTCCCTTTTTGATTGGGCCTGGCTCGTTTGGATTAAGCGTGTCTCTATACAAGGCTTGATAAATTTGGTATAATAGCGTTATCAAAAGCAACCGGAGGCGGTATTATGGTAAAAGATAATCCATTAGAAATCGAAAACATTGAAGACGAAGAATTGGCCGCACAAGACCATGCGGATGGTCATTGTGGTGTAGGGTGCTGCAGCACCTCCTTCCACGTAGTTGATTCTGAAGAAGCCTTCCAAGAACTTCTTCGGGGTTTGCAAGACGACGGTTCATTCTAATCTTGCAAGACCCTGAGGCCCTTGGGGCCTCTTTTTTCGTAGAAAGGGAGGAGAAGGTGTGTGGATGAACTGGTCTTGTTAAAGGAACTCATTGCCATTGGCCTGGCGGGTGTCTTCTATTCTAAGGATGTCTTCGACACCGAACGCTATGAGCGGATTCAAGTCATCGCCAAGGAACTGATTGCCCAGAGGTCTAATTTGACTCGGGAGCAGCTGGACCTGGGCTTTGATGGCGAATATGGCTATCAGACGCCTAAGGTTGATACCCGAGCGGTGGTCTGGCGAGATGGAAAGATTCTGTTAGTTCAGGAAGCCGATGGGCGCTGGGCCCTGCCAGGTGGATGGATGGACGTGACGGAGACCCTGACTTCTAATGCCCTCAAGGAACTTTGGGAGGAGGCCGGTGTCGTCGGGCAGGCTAAGCGTCTGATTATGATCCAAGACCGTAATCTGCATAATCCAGGTCATAGTCCTTTAACTATTCTCAAGTGCTTCATCGAGTGTGACTACCAGACTCAAAAACTTCCAAGCCAATGTCGAGACCCAGGCAGCGAAATTTTTCGCTCCGGATGACTTGCCGGAACTTTTGAAGTCAAAAAGCTCCTACCAACAAATCGCGCTCTGCCATGAGGCTTATCAGGCGGGTGAGCGTTGGCAGGTATTAATCGATTGATTTTTGAGCATTCGAACATTTAATTTGTTCGATTTTTACCCGATTCGTGTTACAATAAAGGCAAGCAACAAAGCAAAGGAGATATGCGCATGTTTAATGAAAAAGACTTACTCGCCGTCAATACCTTACGGACCCTGAGTGTAGACCAAATTGAGGCTGCTAACTCAGGTCACCCTGGTTTACCAATGGGGGCGGCACCTATGGCTTATGCCTTGTGGGCAGGCCACTTGAATGTTAACGCTAAGGATTCTGACTGGCTCAACCGCGACCGTTTTATCCTCAGTGCGGGCCATGGTTCAGCCTTGCTATACAGCCTGTTGCATACCGCTGGCTTTGATGTAAGCATTGATGACTTGAAGAACTTCCGCCAATTAGGCAGCAAAACCCCTGGTCACCCAGAAGTGGGCCACACGCACGGGGTAGAAGCGACTTCTGGTCCTTTAGGTCAAGGGATTGCGACAGCTGTCGGCATGGCCATGGCTGAAGCCCACTTAGGCGCGACCTACAACACACCTGACTTCCCAGTAATCGACCACTACACCTATGCCCTCTGTGGTGACGGGGACTTAATGGAAGGGGTAGCCTATGAAGCCTGCTCCTTAGCCGGTAAGCTCCAATTAGGTAAATTAGTAGTGCTCTACGATTCTAACGATATTTCCTTGGATGGGGACTTATCTCAAGCCTTCGTAGAAAATGTCAAAGACCGTTTTGAAGCACAAGGCTGGCACTATCTCCGCGTGGAAGATGGTAACGACTTGAATGCTATTTCTGCTGCCATTGAAGCAGCTAAGGCTCACACTAGCCAACCAACTATTATCGAAATCAAGACCGTTATTGGCTTCGGTTCTAAGAACGAAGGGACTGCTAAGGTTCACGGGGCACCTTTAGGGGCAGAAGATTGGACTGCTACCAAGGCTAAATACGGCTGGAACTACCCTGCCTTCACTGTGCCAGAAGAAGCAGCTCAACTCTTCGCTGAGAAAGTTCAAGCGCGTGGCGCCAAAGCCAATGAGGCTTGGAACCAGTTATTTGAAGCTTACAAGGCTGCTCACCCTGAAAAGGCTGCTGCCTTAGTCGCTGCCTTCCAAGGTAAATTGCCTGAAGGCTATGATGCAGGCCTGAAACTAGTTGGTCCAGAAACAGCGGCTGACGCAAGCCGTAACTCAAGCTTCAAGGCCATCCAAGCCTTAGGCCAAGGCGTGCCTTTCCTATGGGGTGGCTCTGCTGACTTATCTGGTTCTAACAAGACTATGAACAGCCAAGAACAAGACTTCATGCCTGACAACTACGCAGGTCGCAACATCTGGTTCGGGGTACGTGAATTCGGCATGGCAGCTGCTATGAACGGGGTAGCTCTCCATGGAGGTTCTAAGATTTACGGCGGGACCTTCTTCGTCTTCACTGACTACCTCAAGGCTGCAGTACGTTTGGCTGCTTTATCTCAATTGCCAGTTATCTATGTCATGACACATGACTCAATCGCAGTTGGGGAAGACGGCCCAACCCACGAACCAATTGAACAATTGGCTGCCTTCCGTGCTTACGAACCTCAACGTCTTCCGTCCAGCAGACGTTAACGAGACTTATGTTGCTTGGAAAGTGGCATTGGAAGAACAAACTCGTCCAAGTATGTTAGTCTTAACGCGTCAAAACTTGCCAGTCTTGGCTAATAGCCAGTCCTTGGCAGAAGAAGGCGTACGTAAAGGGGCTTATGTGGTATCTCCAGCTCAAGGTCAAGTGCCTGCTGGTTTACTCCTGGCTTCTGGTTCTGAAGTAGCCTTAGCGGTCGCAGCTCAAGCTAAATTACGTGAAGAACACGGCGTGGATGTATCGGTTGTGTCCTTCCCAGCCTTCAACCGCTTCGACGAGCAAGATGCAGCTTACAAGGAATCTGTCTTGCCAAATGCTGTTCGCAATCGTCTGTCTCTTGAAATGGCGTCAACCTTCGGTTGGCAAAAATATGTCGGCTTAGACGGTGTCACGGTGGGCATTGATGGCTTCGGGGCATCAGGTCCAGCTGACCAAGTTATGGCTCAATTCGGCTTCACAGTAGAAAACGTGGTGGCACGTTACTTAGAAGCTTTCGCTAAATAAGCTAAAGAATTTAAAAGGGTTGGAAGCTAACTTCCAGCCCTTTTTTCTATGACCAAGTTAGGTGGGGAAAAGAGGCCCAAAGTGTGCATTTAAGCGCACATTTTTGGTATTTAGAGTTGTTTCAAAGGGGCGTCATCGGCTATAATAGAAGGGAGTAGCTTAAGAAGGGGGATACTACTATGCGCGAATATGAACGAATGATTTCTGGGCAAGCTTATGATCCATCAGACATGGAGTTGCGCCAATTGGGCCAAAAGGGGCGCTTGGCGATGGAACGCTACAACGCCTTGTCGCGGACGGAAAAGGAAGCTCGTTATCAGATTCTCAAGGACACCTTCGCGGCAATTGGCCAGCGTTGTCATATTGAGTCTCCCTTCTATGTGGACTATGGTTGCAATATCTCGGTGGGTGAGTACTTCTATGCCAACTTTGATTGTATTATGCTGGACGTGGCGCCGATTACCATTGGCCGCAATGTCATGTTTGGCCCCCGAGTTAGCCTCTATACGGCGACCCATCCCTTGGATGCTGGCGTCCGCAACCGTGTCATTGAATTGGCTAAGCCCATCACCATTGGCGATGAGTGCTGGCTAGGTGGCAATGTGGTCGTTAATCCTGGTGTTACCATTGGCCCTCGTACGGTCGTAGCCTCCGGCTCGGTTGTCACCAAGGACCTGCCGGCTGATGTGCTGGCGGCAGGCAACCCGGCTCGCATCATTCGGACCTTAGGTCAGGAGGAACGCCTACATTGGGAGGCGGTCGAAGCTGACTACTTTGCAAGCAAGGCAGCAGAGGAGGGGAAGCGTGATTAAAAAACTTCGCGGTCGTTTTACTACTGGGCGAGCCCTGGTAACGACCCTTTTGATTCTGATTCAGCTAGTCTGGTTTGCCACGGTCTTTCTCAACATCATCGATTACTCCTTGGTACTGGACGCCCTGCTACGGGTCTTTACCGTTATTATGACCTTATACCTGATTCGTAAGAACGAGAACCCGGCCTATCGTATGAGCTGGATTATCTTGATGGGCCTCTTGCCTATCTTCGGTGGGCTTTTCTATGCCCTATTCGGTAACAAGCGGCCTAGCCGACACATGGCAGCCCAGGTAGCCAACCAAGTGGCCAAGGATTATGGCCAAGCTGTGTCGGGGGCTTATCCTCACCTGTTAGAGCAGGATTCCCGGCTGGCTAGCCTCAGCTATTATATTGAACAGACTTCTAATTTGCCGGTCTACGGTGATACCCAGGTGGATTACTACGCAGCGGGTGAGATGGCCTTGGAGCCTCTTTTGGAGGCTTTGCGGTCGGCGGAACGCTATATATTGCTTGAATTTTTCATTATGAATCCAGGCCTCTTCATGGATCAGGTCTTCGAAGTCTTAGCGCAAAAGGCTGACCAAGGAGTGGAGGTTCGGGTGATCTATGATGATTTTGGTTGCTTGACCACCTTGCCTAGTGACTTTGTCGCTCAAATGGAGGCTATCGGTATTAAGTGCCTGCAGTTTAATCCCTTTACGCCGGTGATTTCGCTAGCCGTTAACAACCGCGACCACCGTAAGATTGTGGTCGTCGACGGCAAGGTAGGCTTTACAGGTGGCATGAACCTAGCCGATGAATATATTAATGAAATCGAACGTTTTGGCTATTGGAAGGATAACCTGATCCGCCTGGAAGGGCCAGGTGTCTGGAGTTTGGCCACGCTCTTCCTAGATATGTGGAATGCCTTCTATCCTAAGAAGGACATAAACTATGAAACCTTCAAAGATGACACCCTTGCGGAGCAGGCTCTTAACCTAGCCGACCCTTCCCAGGGCTATGTCCAGGTATATGGCGACACGCCTTTGGATAATGAGCCTCTAGGTGAGAATGTCTATCGTGATATGCTCAATATTGCCCAGGATTATGTCTATATCTATACGCCTTATCTGGTTATTTCCTATGAATTGCAGACGGCTATGACCCTGGCTGCGAGACGTGGGGTGGATGTCCGCCTCATGACCCCAGGTATTCCGGATAAGAAGATGGTCTTCCGTATGACCCGCTCTTACTATCGTCCCTTGATTGAAGCAGGCGTTAAGATTTATGAATTCAGCCCTGGCTTCCTCCATGCCAAGACCTTTGTGGCAGATGATCGTCTGGCCAGTGTGGGGACCATTAACCTGGACTACCGCTCTCTCTATCTGCACTTTGAGTTGAGCGCTATGTTATACGATCATCCAGTGATTCCAACTATCAAGGCGGACTTCCTGGCCACCCAAGCCCAAGCTCGCCAAATCACCCTGGCAGATACCCGCAATACCTTGACTGGTATGTTGTGGGATGCTGTCTTACGGATTGTTGCACCATTTGTATAAATTAAGTCAAAAATTATTGTTGAAGAGGACGGATTTGACATGTCAGACCAAGAACAAGTAAGCAAGCAAGATCCAATTAAACCTTCAGAAGAGATCAGTCCCAGCCCTGCCAGTGATCCAGCGGCCTTGAGAAAACGGGCAACCCGGACGGGCTTGACCCTCTTGGCGGGAGCTATCGCAGTGCTAGTGCTGGCCTGGGTGGCTTTCCCCTCTTATTCGTGGGGGTTCAAGCCAAAGCATCCAAGCAGCCGAGAGCGCCATTCAGGGCCTCTACCTCAACCAGCAACGGGACTTCTTGGCGGAAGATATCTCGGCTAGCAAGTTAGAGGCGGCCAAGTCTAAGGTCCAAGCCTTGGGAGGTTGGTCTGGTTACCGGCTTATGCAGGACTACCAAGCAGCAGAAGCCCGTTACCAAGCCATTCAAGCCCTGAGCCAGCTCTATGCTAGCGATCAGGCCCTCATTCAAGGTAGCCAGGTCAACCATCAGGCCAAATTAGCGGAGGGTGTGACGGCTGAGACGGTTAAGACCGTGGCTGGCAATGAATCGGTGACTAAGGTAGGTAAGCAAGATGCCCTAGGCCAAGCCATCCAAGAACTGATTGCGGAGGCTGATCAAGTCTTTACTTTGAAAGATAAGGTGACGGCGGCGATTAGCGACTTGTCCTTGGGGACGACCGTCGACCAAGCGACGGTGGACACGAACGTGTCTACTCTTCAGGCCATCGAGCAAGATATCCAAAAGATTGAGGCTCATACCGATGCCCAGGACTTGAGCGACCAACTCAAGGATAAGGCCAAAGACTTCGCCAAGGCAGTAGCTAAAAATGCCACCGACGATAACTTATCCAAGGAAAGCATTGAGGCCCTCTGGTCTTGTGCTAGCCTAGCAGACGGCTTGTCAGGCTCTGCCATTGACCACCGTAAACTGATAAGTCTAACTTTTGACGATGGTCCTAACCCAGAAGTGACAGAGAAGTTGCTGGCAGTCTTAGATAAGCACCAGGTCAAGGCTACCTTCTTCATGATGGGGGGCTTCGTCGAGAAGTATCCTGAGATTGCACGTAAGGTGCGAGATGCCGGTCATCAAATTGGTAACCACACCTATACTCACCCGGATATGGCCAAGGAGTCAGATGAAGGGGTTAAGAAGCAAATTCAATACGCCCAAGAAGCCATTCAAGAAGCGACGGGTGTTACACCAACCCTCTATCGCCTACCATTCGGGAGTGGGGGTAAGCGGGTAGTAGACCTCCTACAACCTATGACGTCGATTGTCTGGAACGTGGATTCCGAAGACTGGAAGAGCCACGACAAGGACATGATTATCGAGCAGGTCTTGAGCCACTTGCAACCTAAGTCAGTGATTCTCATGCACGATACCCACATCTCCACGGTGGAAGCCATTGATGTCCTCATTCCTATCTTCAAGGAGAAAGGCTATCACTTCGTCATGCCACAGCAGAACGACTTAGGCTATTACTATTACTAAGCCAAAGGGCCGGAAGGTAGTTTCCGGTCCTTTTCTTGTGCTGACTTAAGCACAACTTGCTTCGTCCCGCTAGGCAAGCTAGCGCAAGTTTGTGTATAATGGAGAAGAGTTAGCATGTCTAGACCTCGCATATTTGAATTAATACTATAGGAGTTACCACTATGCAACGTGATGTACGTGAGACCGTCATGAGTATGTCTTCTTGATTTCGGCTTTGATTTCGGTCTTATCTATTATCCTGATTTTTTACTTTATCTTCTCCGGCGGCCTGCCCTTTATTCTGCGGCAGGGAGTCTGGGAATTCCTGACCGGGACCAACTGGCGGCCAACGGCCAGTCAGCCTGAATTTGGCATTCTGCCCATGATTGTGGGTTCTCTGATTGTCACAGGAGGCGCTATCCTGATTGGGGTGCCCATTGGGGTCTTAACGGCCGTTTACATGGTCTTCTACTGTCCTGAACGTTACTATCGCTATGCCAAGTCGGCTATTAATCTGATGGCGGCCATTCCTTCTATTGTCTATGGCTTCTTCGCCCTCCAAATCTTCGTGCCTTTCTTCCGGATTATGGGCCGGTCGGGCATGAACATGGTGACAGCCTCGCTCCTGCTAGGCATTATGATCCTGCCGACTATTATCGGGTTATCGGAATCAGCCATTCGTAATGTCCCTAAGTCCTATTATCAAGGGGCCATTGGCCTAGGAACCACCCACGAGCGGGCCATCCTGACGGTCGTGGTGCCAGCTGCTAAAAACGGCATTCTGTCAGCCATTATCCTAGGGATTGGCCGGGCTATCGGGGAAACCATGGCCGTTATCTTAGTGGCGGGGAACCAACCACGTATTCCTACAGAACTCAACCAAGGGGTTCGGACCCTGACAACCAATATCGTCATGGAAATGGCCTACGCAACCGGCCAGCACCGGGAAGCCTTAATCGCCACAGCCGTGGTCCTCTTCGTCTTCATTCTGATTATTAACCTCTTCTTCACCCGGGTTAAAAAACAAAGGGGTAAACGCTAATGTCTAAGCTTACTTGGGTTAAGTGGCTGATCTATTCTTCGGCTGCCTTCACCTTGGGCATGTTAGCCTTCATTGTAGGTTTTATTGTCTGGAACGGGCTTGGCGCCTTATCGCCTAGCCTCTTCGCCTGGGACTACACGACGGACAACCTGTCCTTAACGCCCGCTTTAATTTCGACCTTGATTACGGTCGGCCTGTCGCTGGCTATTGCCACCCCCATTGGTGTCTTTACCGGCTTTTACCTAGTAGAGTACGCTGACCGCAAATCACGCGTAGTCAAAGTCATTCGTCTGGCTACGGACACCTTGGCTGCCGTGCCGTCCATTGTTTATGGCTTGTTCGGGATGCTCTTCTTCGTTATCTACCTGCGCTTCCAGTTTTCGCTCTTGGCCGGGATTCTAACCATTGTCATTATGGTCCTGCCCATTATTATTTCGGCAACGGAAGAAGGTCTGCTCCAGGTCGATAATTCCCTGCGTATGGGGAGTTTGGCCCTGGGCGCCGGTAAATTACGGACTATTTTTACGGTAGTTCTGCCAGTGGCCATGCCAGCCATTCTGCAAGGGGTCATTCTGGCCGTTGGGCGGATTGTCGGGGAGACGGCCGCCTTGCTCTTTACCCTGGGGTCGGCGACCGGCCTACCTTCCAGTCTCATGTCCAGTTCTCGGACCCTGTCCCTACATATGTACGTGCTCTCGTCAGAAGGGCTTCATCTTAAGGAAGCCTACGCGACCGGGACCGTCATTATTCTCTTAGTACTAGCAATTAACGGCTTATCGAGCTACATTGGGCGTCGCTTAAGCCGAGGAGGAAATTAAGATGACTCAGCCATACAAGTTTAATGTTACCAATCTCAATCTCTATTATGGAGATTTTCATGCCCTCAAAAACGTCAATATGCAACTAGAAGACAAGGTCGTGACTAGCTTTATCGGACCATCTGGTTGCGGCAAGTCCACCTTCCTTAAGACCCTCAACCGCATGCAGGACTTGGTGCCTAGCGCCCGCGTAGAAGGGCTGATTGAGCTGGACGGCAAGAATATCTATAGTAAGAACTATGATGTCACCCAACTGCGTAAGCAAGTGGGCATGGTCTTCCAGCAACCTAACCCTTTCCCTAAGTCCATCTATGACAATATCGCTTACGGGCCACGTACTCACGGCATTAAGGACAGCCAAGTTCTGGATGAAATCGTCGAGAACAGCCTTAAGGGGGCCGCTATCTGGGATATGGTTAAGGACAAGTTGCATTCCAATGCCACGGAATTATCAGGGGGGCAGCAACAACGGATTTGTATTGCCAGAGCTATCGCTAACGACCCTGAAGTCCTACTTATGGACGAGCCGACTTCAGCCCTGGACCCTATTTCGACCAACAAAATCGAAGACTTGATTCAGGAACTCAAGAACCGCTACGCTATCGTGATTGTAACCCACAATATGCAACAGGCAGCCCGTATTTCGGACAAGACGGCCTTCTTCCTATCAGGGGAAGTAGTGGAATTTGGCGACACGGCCCAAATCTTTACCGATCCACACGATCAACGGACCAATGACTACATCTCAGGCCGCTTCGGCTAATCTAGAGGAGGTATGACCTATGCGTAATAACTATGTTCAAGAATTAGAAGCCTTACACAACAAGCTCTTAGGCCTAGGCAAGGCGGCTGAAACCTCAGTCAACAAGGCCACAAAAGCCTATATCGAAAGTGACACCGAGTTGGCCCACGAAGTCTTCAGTGATGACCTGAGAATCAACGCGACAACGGCTGAAATCGAAAAAGATACTCACAAGATTATTGCCTTGCAACAACCTGTGGCCCAAGACTTGCGTATGCTCTTCGCCGTTCTCCATGTCAGCATCGACCTGGAGCGTATTGCTGACCACGCGGTTTCCATCGGAACTATTGCCCTGCGCAATCAAGATCACGACGAAGAAAGCCAGACGGTTAAGGGCTACCTAGCCCGCATGGCGCAAGTGGCCGAGAAGATGATTGCGGACGCCTTGGATAGCTACATCACTCGTGACGCTAAAAAGGCCCGTAAGGTGGCTCTCATGGACGAGGAAATTGATGAATTGCTGGAGGCGGTCTACCGCGATACAGCTGAGCGCATGGAGCGTAAACGGGAGTTGATTCCAGCCGGGATTGACTACTTGGGTGTGGCCGGTAGCTTAGAGCGGATTGGCGACTATGTGACCAACATTTGCGAGCGGGTAGTCTTCCTCAATACGGGCGAAATCGTCGAGCTCAACTAGGAGGCTAGTAGGATCATGTTTAAGCAAAAGAAATGGGGGAGTCGGCGCTTTAAGTGGGCGCTGGCGACCCTAGTGACTGGGCTTCTAGCGGGTGTCCTTGGGCCGCTTGGCTTGGAGGCAGCTGCTGCTAGCTCGGTCAGCGGCCAGCCTATTATTGTGGTCAGCCGGGAAGCGGGGTCTGGGACGCGCCAGGCCTTTGTGGAACTGGCTAAAGTCCAAGATGCCCAAGGCGACGACAATATCACCGTGGAAGCCGACGTCCTCAATACGACGGGCGGCGTCCTCCAGGTGGTGGCCGGCAACCCGGCTGCGATTGGCTATATTTCCTTTGGTTCCCTCAATGACAGCATCCAGGCTCTGAGCTTGGATGGGGTGGCGGTCAGTGCTGAGGCAGTGCGTGACGGCTCCTACCCCCTGGCCCGGCCCTTTAACCTGGCTTGGAAAGAAGAGGGGCTAAGCGAGCTAGGCCAAGACTTCATGTCCTTCGTCTTCTCGAAGGAGGGACAGGCCATAGTGGAAAGCGCCGGCTATATCAGCCCTGGCAGCAAGGCGACTTGGCAGGAGCAGGCGGCCGGCAGCTATGACTACAGTTCGGGTGGACACAAGGGCCAGCTGAGCTTAGTTGGGTCGACTTCCTTGACGCCGGTCATTGAAAAGCTAGCCGAGCGTTACGAGAAGCTCAATCCTGGCGTTAAGATAAATGTGACTTCTAACGGATCGACGGCCGGCTTCACTGCGGCCCTAGATGGCACCGCCGATATCGGCATGCTGTCACGGGAGCTGACGACTAGCGAGGCTAGCCAGGTCGGGCACGCTACCTTTGCCTTGGATGGCATCGTGGTGGTGGTCAACCCGGCTCAGAGTCAGCTGAAGAACCTGACACTGACCGAATTACAAGCCATTTTCAGCGGCCAGAAAACTCATTGGTAAGATAAAAAGCGGCTAGGATACAATCCTAGCCGCTTTTTGGTACGCCAGTGGTCCACTCCGTCGAGTGGACCACTGGCTGGGCCGGAAACTGCCGAAAAGTGCGCAAAAGGGGTGGCAAGCTATGAGCTAGTGGACCACTTTTGAGAGTGGACCACTGGCTCGGGCAGGAAGTTATTAAATAATCAGCCTTGTAGCTCGAAGCTTTTCCAGGCGGCGTATTGGCCAGCGATGGTGCCGGTCACGAAGGCGGCGGTGATGTTGTAGCCACCGGTGTAGCCGTTAATGTCCAGGAACTCGCCACAGAAGAAGAGGCCTTGGGTCAGCTTGGACTCCATGGTCTTAGGATTGACTTCCTTGGTGGAGACACCGCCCCCAGTCACAAAGCCCTTTTCCAGAGGTTGCGAGCCGGTCGCGCTTAGTGGAAAGGCCGTCATGAGCTGCCAGAGCTGGGCGACTTGGGCGTGGGTCAGCTGCTTGAAGGCAATCTCCGGCGCCACCCCTAATTGTTGGCAGAGGACCAAGGCCAGGCGCTCAGGTACCCACTGTTTGAGCAAGGTCAGCAGCTGCTTATCGCGGCCGGCCTCAGCTTGGGCGCTCAGCTCAGCCTGCGTCAGGTTAGGCTGGAAGTTGACCGTTAGCAGGCAGGATTCCGCCTCCGGGTGGGCAAAGAGCCACTGGTTGACGTGGCCGGAACAACGTAGGATGGCAGGACCTGAGAAGCCAAAGTGGGTGAAAATCATGTCCATTTGGTGGGTTACGATAGCCTTGGCGGGGGCGCTAGATTGCTTGGTAGGCGTGTTTCCGGCTGTTTGGACTTGGGAAGATGCAGAAGGAGTTCCCGCCGCATCCCAAACTGTCACCGCCACGTCACGCAGGGAGACGCCTTGTAGGGATTTGTCTACAATGAAGCTATCCTGACTCAAGAGTGGAGCTTCGGTGGCATAAAGGCGCTCAATGGTGTGGCCGGCAGCCCGTGCCCAGGCGTAGCCATCGCCGGTGGCCCCGGTCTTAGGATAGGCGCGACCACCCACGGCTAGCACCACCGCAGGCGCTAGCACTTCCCGGCCACTAGCCAGTAGGACGCCACACACCCGGCCGGCTTCCTTGTCCAGGAGCAGGCGTTCAACGGGCGCTTCGTACCAGATGGTGACATCTAGGGCTTCCAGCTCAGCCAGCAAGGTATCCAGAATGGTCCGGGCCGAATTAGTCACTGGGAACATGCGGCCGTGGTCCTCTTCCTTGAGGGCGACGCCCCGGGACTGGAAGAAGTCGATAATGTCATCTTGGTCAAATTGATTGAGAGCTGAATAGAGGGAATTTACCGTTGCCGGGAATGTGGGCAATCAGGTCCTGGCGGCTGGTTCGGTTGGTGACGTTACAGCGCCCGCCACCTGATAGCAGGAGTTTGCGGCCAGGTCGCTTATTCTTCTCCAGGAGGAGAACGCGGGCCCCTTGGCTGGCGGCATTAATGGCGGCCATAAGGCCACTGGAACCGGCGCCGACCACGAGGACGTCGAAGCTAGGATGTGTCATGTGAATTCTCCTTATAAAACGTGTTTCAAGTCCCCTTTACTTTACCGTAAGGACGGGGCTAAGTCCAACTTTTCGCTGTTATGCGTTTGTAATCTTTTTTGGGGGAGGAATTTGGCAAATACTATTGACTTTTTGGGCAAATCACGTTAATATGGATAACGGTATTGTTTGCCCCACTATGAGCCCCGGGAAACTCAATAGTAATGTCAAACAACTAGATTTATATTGGAGGAAACTATCGTGCGTACAACATACATGGCTAAGAAAAACGAAGTTGAACGTAACTGGGTGCTTGTAGACGCAACAGATGTCCCATTGGGTCGTTTGTCTGCTGTAGTGGCATCAATTTTACGTGGTAAAAACAAACCGACTTACACCCCTCACGTTGACACGGGTGACTTTGTCGTAATCGTCAATGCTGATAAGGTAGCCTTGACCGGTAAGAAAGCAACCGACAAGATCTACTACCGTCACACTGGCCACCCAGGTGGTTTGAAGCAAATCACTGCTGGTGAATTACGTGAAAAGAACCCAGTTCGTTTGGTAGAACAATCTATCAAAGGGATGTTACCAAGCAACCGCTTAGGTCGTCGTCAATTCACTAAATTACATGTCTACGCTGGTGCTGAGCACAACCATGCTGCTCAACAACCTCAAGCATTGGACATCCAATCATTAATTTAAGGAGGGAACCACATTGTCTAAAGCACAATACTTAGGTACAGGTCGTCGTAAAAACTCTGTTGCTCGTGTACGTTTAGTGCCCGGAACTGGTGTATTCACTGTCAATGGTCGTACATTGGAAGAATACATTCCATTCCCTCACTTACACGAAGTAATCAAACAACCATTCGCAGTGACTGAAACTCTCGGTCAATACGACGTATTGGTGAACGCTAACGGTGGTGGCTTCAACGGCCAATCCGGTGCAATCCGTCACGGTATCGCACGTGCGCTCTTAACTGTTGATCCTGACTTCCGTCCAGCCCTGAAAGCTGCAGGTCTCTTGACCCGTGACCCACGTATGGTTGAACGTAAGAAACCAGGGTTGAAAAAGGCTCGTAAAGCTTCTCAATTCTCAAAACGTTAATTTCTATTTACGTTCTTTCAAAGCATCTCGTATTTTGGATATGGGATGCTTTTTCTGTATTTACCAGTATTTTTGGCCAAGGAGTTGACTAAGGAAAGGTTTCTCTGCCAGCCGAACAATGGGGAATTCTGCGGCCAAATCGAGTGTCTACAGTAGCAAATCACTGCTTATCATTTGTAGCTGCGACATGATTTCAGGCAGATTGATACTGATCTTTGGCATGTTAGGTAGTTTGTTTTTACTTGTTCTTTCTCCCAAATGGACTATTTACCCTATCTAAAAACTCAAAGCCAAGAGTACTGAGAAGCTTTTATTGGTAGTGCCCACAATATTTGTGTAGTAATCTCCTGCTTAAATTAGGATTGTTATCGCTTTTTCTTGAACTACGCTACTGAATGACAATTATATCTGTAGGGTAATTTTATGTGGATTAAATCATAATAGATGCTTACTTGAAATGAGTAATTTATAGAGGTGAGATTAGTCGTCAGTAGATAATGGTGAGAATTATTATAGTGAATTAAGAAGAAGGAGTTGTGTACATGAAAAGGTGTATTATAGAAGAGGGAAAATTATATGCGGTATTTAATCATACTGATTATACAGAAATGATGTGTCAAAGGCACCCAAAAGACTCTTGGTCCTATCGGTACCTATCTAAGGTCATTAATGCTAAAACTTTAGAAGAGGATTTCTCTTTTAAGTGTGAGATTGGGAAAGTAGATAAGGACTTCGTAGAACTGGATAAACAAGTTTTTGATTTGCAAAATAAATTTAGGATTCATAGCTCACTTGTAAGAGAACTGAGGAAAAGGCATTTCTATAAATACCCGTTTAAAGGCTCTATTATGAAAAAGATTGATGATATACTCAATGATGATTTCTATCTTGTGCCAAATGATTATTGCAACGTGGATATAAACTATATTAGTTTTGATGAGTACGAGGAACTAGTAAAGTCGTTTCCCACGATAACAACATTTCAACATTACGTTAACATGGACATCGCGGGAAAAATTGAAGCTTTCTTTGGAGTTAAAAAGGATTATGGTCAGACATTTAAGAATCACATAGAGAAAAAAGAGGTAGCGAGGCCAAATAGGACGTTTATTAATGAAGAGCTTGATGCTAGGATAGTAAGTAATGAAATTGAGAAGTTTAATGCTGCGATTAAGAAGCTAGAGTATCTTTTAAGCGTTGATAGAGTTCATGAAATGCAGTGGCAGAAAGAAATTTTGGATATAATATTGTTGGTATACCCGCAGTATCAGTTTGCGATTGATGCAGTGTCTTTGGATAATGCCAAACAAGTAGATTTTGTTCTCATAGACTTATTTAATAATGTTGACATTATTGAAATTAAACGACCGGATAAGGCGATTTTTAAGGAAAGCTCTATATCGGGATAATTACGTTCCGTCTCATGAATTAACTGGAGCAAGTATTCAAGTAGAGTTCTATATACGTCAATTAATGGGTAATCCTACTAAAAACGTAACTAAAATCAAGAAAAAACTAGAGAGGAAAGGCTTTAGTGAAGAAATACAGATAAACAATGTAAAGGGGATGATAATAATTGGGCGAACTAATGGCTTTAATGATAAGCAAAAAGAAAGCTATAGGATAATTAAAAACCAATTCTCTAATATTGTAAAGCTTGATTAGCTATGATGAATTATTGTCTATTTTAAGTAGAATTAGAGATAGATTTTCTAACGACGGCTTGGACAAAATTATATCGGAAGACACCAATTGAATGCGCTAGTTTTTGAATTACAGTGGCTACTAACAGCACAAAAACTAAGTGTCATACTTGAGTCATACATATATGTTTCATTGTATAACTTCTTATTTCTCAATTCTAAAACTCATCCGAGAATTTAATCCTATCCATGTTTTTAATCTCTTGATAGAAGTTAAGATGTGTCAGATCAAGTCTATCGCATATTTGCTTAATCATATATTTTCCGCGCTCCTCGATCCGCTCATTCACTGCCTTTAGAAAAATAGGGATATCTTGATTGCTTGAAATAGGTTATCGTAACCGTAACTATGCTTTTCCCAGAATAGCTCGGTTTGATAGTCCTTATTTACATAGGGCTGTAGATAGTATAATTCAATAAAATTGACCCAGGCTTCGGAAGTTGGGCTTATAAGATGTAGCCATTCTTGAAGCGATAAGAGAGTGATGTCCCAGTAATCTGCGGAGAAGCCGATACGTCCAGTATTCATCCAATGTGGGAGGACAATGAAGTTGCCAATTGTATGAGTGAGTGTTGCAAATGATTTAAATCCGTCTGGATTCTTGCTGATAACGTCAAATTTCGCATAATTTTTAGATAGATAGTCGCGGCTAGGTCGCGGCTTTTTATCTTAGGTCTATAACCAATAGCACAATAAAAATTTGTGAGAAAGGAATTCATGGTTTCGCCTCTAATCACATCTGTAGCCGAATTTTGCCAGCCCAATACTTGATACAGCCCAATAGCTTCCTTGTCGCAGTCAGCATTGAAACCAGTATTTTTTGTAATATTAAAGTCACTAGTATTATCTTTGAACTCGCCATTTTTATATTCCAATAAAGCTGTAATGCTGTCTTCGGGTAGCGAATCGGTATAACAATTCTTGAAATCCCATAACCAAGGCTCTTTTTGGATCCTATCGCATTCTTTTAGCCACTTGATCACCGTTTCTCGCTCGTCCGCTTTTTTGTGTCCCATAATGATGCTCCTTAATATCTTCTTTATTCTGTCAGGTAACTATAGCTTTATTATAATTCTTCGATTTGAAAATACAAGGATGTGTTTTAATCATGATAAATGACGGCGGGACACCTAGAACTTTTGAGTAAGAAAGCCGATATCCATAGTTTATAAAGTAATCTGATTCGTGGAATAAGTCCCACAGCCTTAATGCCAGAGACAAGAAAAAAGCCATCAAGTTTATAAACTTGATGGCTTTAATATTTACACACTTACCCAACATCCTTCCGCCCAAACCACCAATAAGCCACGCCCAGCGAGCAGGCTGACAAGACCAGCCCTACTCCGACATAGCCTAGGTTTAGGCTGCCATTAGGAATGATTTCGGCGCCGTCCACGTAAGCGAAGGGCGTGAGCCATTTGAGGGCGCCCAGGCCAGGGGCAATATTGGCGACTAGGTTGGCTAGGTAGAAGCCAAGCACCAGGCCGATGCCGGCACCTAGGCCAGTGCCGCGACGTTTGCCGGACAAGGCTGACAGGCTTAGACAGAGAGCGATGAACTCTAGGTGCAAGATCAGATAGGCCAAGTGCAAGAGTAGGAGTTGGCCCATAGGCGCGGACTCACCCATCAGGGTCAGACTTAAGAGAACAACTGCCAGGGTCACCGCGTTGAGAATCAGAAGCTGGCTGACCAGGGCTAAGGCCTTGCTGGTGACAACCGAAGCCCGACTGAGGGGATGGGTCAGCAGGAATTCGGCGGTGCCGGCTTGTTCTTCTTTGGCTAGGGAATTGCTGGCCAGAATGGCGGCATAGAGGGCGCCACCAAGACCCAGGACGCTTTGACATTCAACGGTATAGAAGCCGATGAAGCTGCCCATGTTGAGCTTGCCCAGGCCGAAGGCGTCGGAGAAGGCGCCCATGGTGCTGATCAGGCCGTTGATACTAGCCATCTGGTCCTTAACTTGGGGGAATAGGAGGGTGATCAGGGCCATAAAGCCCGCGATGGCCGCTGTCCACAGGATTAGGCTACGCCAACCTTGGCGTAATTCGTGGCGGAATAGAATCATGACAAATCGCCTCCTTCTTGGTAGTAGTGGCGGAAGATTTCTTCCAGGCTTGGCTCGGCCAGGCTGAAATCGCGGATTTGGCCTCCTGCCAAACAGGCTAGCAAGGCATTGAGGTCTCCTTGATAGAGGAAGCTGGCTTGGTCTTTGCCCTTGGCTTGCCAGTTGGAGACGCCTGCTAGGTCTGCCAGGCCAGGTACTTGGCCGGACAGGCTGACGCGTTTGGCTTGGTGCTGCATGAGGCTGGAGACATCTTCGGTGGCCACGATTTGCCCTTGGCGGATAATGGCCGCACGGTCGCAATGGTTTTTGGACTTCGGATAGGGACATGGCTGGATAGGAAGACGGTCCCGCCGGCTTGGCGGCGTTCCTCTAGGGAGGGCGAAGAATTCTTCTTGGATGAGAGGATCCAAGCCACTGGTAGGCTCGTCCAGAATCAAGAGGTCAGGTTGGTGCTGGAGGGCTGCCACAATGCCAACTTTTTTGCGGTTACCCAGAGACAGTTGGTCTGCCGCCATCCCCAGGTCAAGCTGCAGCCGGTCGCTGAGGCGGCGACATTCGGCCTGGCAGTCCAGGCCTCTCAGATTAGCAGATAATTTGAGTAGGTCGCGGGCAGTCATGCCGGCATAGAATTGGGTTTCGGATGGCAGGTAGCCTACCCGGCGCAGGATTTGGCCTTGTTGGCGGCCGACTTCTAAGCCTAGGACCTGGGCACTGCCGCTGGTAGGCTTAATCAGCCCCAGTAGGGTACGGATAGTGGTAGATTTGCCGGCCCCGTTAGGCCCGATAAAGCCAAAGAGCTCGCCCTGCTGGACGGTCAAGTTAAGATTCTCGATGCCCCGGTGTTTACCGTAGGATTTTGTCAGTTGATGCGTTTTGAATAGCGTACATGGGATCACTCCTTTCTAAGATAGAGAGACTTCCAGAAGTCAATCAGTTGGTTGAATTCCGCCTCGATGGTTTCGGGATCAACGGACCCTCGCTGGACATGCTCCCAGAGATAACCCTGGGCGGCCCAGGTCATATCCTTATACATGAGCTGAAAATCGATATCGGGCCGAAAGCAGCTCATATCTAGCTTGTCCATGAGCTGGACCTGTTTCGCCTTGACTTGTTTCATGCGTTGGGCCAATTCTGGCATAATCTCGGGATCCTGCTCGTAGTAGGTCTTAAGGCTAAAGGCCAGCCAATCGGGATTGAGCCGGGCTAGTTGCACCTTAGTCTGGGTCACGCTCTTGAAGAGCTCGAAGAAATCCAGGGTCTCATAGCAGCCTCCTTCTTTTAGGAAATCATCGGTCTGCTGGACTAAGAGGTCGAAGAGGAAGAAGTAAAGTTCCTTTTTATTATGGAAATAATGAAAAAGCAAGGGTTTGGAGATCCCCGCCGCGTCGGCAATGGCGCTCATGGGCGCCTTCTTATAGGCGTGCTGGCCGAAGACTCGGAAGCCGGCGTGGATAATGGCTTCCTGCTTGGCTTGGGGCAGGGCATAAAACTTAGGATTCATAGCTTTCTTGGCTCCTTTCATTAAGAAGTTATCCTCATTATAGACCCATTGACCGTTTTTGAGAAGGGGGTCAGGATTTGCTTTACCCTATCTACTAGTTCTACTAGTAGATAGGGTGCAGGGTGGGCGAAATTACGTGGTGAGATGGTAACAAAATGAAGGAGCTGATGTTTCCTTAAGAGCGGCTATGCTATAATAAAGGTGAAAAAGCCAGCTTATGAGCATCGCACTTGCTGGGATTGGATACCCTAGATTTCCCGCCCCCTAATTCTAGGACATCTCCCTAAAATTTCAGCTATACTCAACTTGTCAGGAGGTCATACACATGAATATGATGGAAGCTTTTAACCGGACGCTGGACTATCTGGACTCTACCCTGGATGGGGAGCTAGATGAATTGCGGGTGGCGCGACTGTCGGGCTATCCTTATGCCATGTTTAGCCGGCTCTTCTCCATGCTGACGGGGACGTCACTGTCAGAGTATTTGCGGGAACGTCGCTTGACAGAGGCAGCGCTGGCCCTGCGCCAGTCTGAGGCCCGAATTATCGACATTGCCATCCAATATGGCTATGAATCAGCCGATGCCTTCGGGGCAGCTTTCAAGAAATTTCATGGTGCGACTCCGACACAAATTAGACAGGGGGCGCCCTTGCGCCTAGTCGGGCGACTACAGTTGCGGCTGACCCTGCAAGGAGGAGATAGTATGAAAATCAATATCCAACAGAAACCTGCCTTGACTGTGGCAGGGCTTAATGCCAATCATATCCCGAGCAGTCAGTGCCCTCAGATCTGGCAAGACCTCTACAGCAAATTCTCCCATGAGGACTTAGCCAGCCTAGGTAGGGGCCAAAGCCTGGGGGTCTGCCATGACATTGACACGCCAGAGCGTCTCAACTATATGGCCGGCTATGAAGTAACTGACCGGGCTAAGGCAGAGGCTATGGGGCTCGATATCTTGGAAGTGGCAGCCGCTGAATATGCGGTGGTTGAGTTGAATGGGCCAGTGCCAGACTGTATCCACGCAGGTTGGCGCTACCTCATGGAAGTCTTCTTCCCTGAGCAAGGCTTCCAACATTCGGGCGCACCTGACTTCGAGGTTTATAGTGAAGGCAATATGGGGGCGCAAGACTACCGTATGGAACTCTGGGTGCCGATTGTCAAGGTGGACTGAGCTAAGTTGAGTTAAGAGAGATAAGAGGACGGGCACTTTAAGAATAGGGCTCGTCTTCTTACCTATAAGCAATCTGTTCTTTCCTGTGCATTTTGGACATGAGCCGGCAAGTGGACTATACTAGGAAGCATCATTAAGTTAGAGAGGTGATCCTATGAATAGACTGAAGCAAATGTTCCGATCCCTAGACCGTGACTGGTTAGTCCGTCATTATCTCTTTGCTTTTGCCTTTTATGCCTTTTTCGTCTTTACATCTATTAGCCAAACGGGAAAATTCGAGACGAAACTTTTATTCTTCTTGCTTTGTGCTCTCCTTTATCCCTTCGCTATGTTTGTCTATGAGAGTCTCATCAACCTGATTGTGGGTGACAATGTCTTCTTGATTGGCGGGTTCTTAATGCTAGCCTGGAAGATTTTTCGTTTTATCATTATCTGGTTCTTGGCGGTGCCAATTGGCTTGATTGGTTTCATTTATCTCTATTTTGTTTGCGGACGTCAATAATAGTTTGCTGTCTCAAGGCCCCGTCATTTTCGAGTGATGGGGCCTTTTGAAATGCCTTTTGTTACCCTGCAACAAAAGGGCTAAATAATCATTTGCTATGTATATTTGGGGCGACTTATGGTACACTATAAGTGATATGCAAAGAATCATCGAAGATTGAAATTAGGGAGTTATATATAATGAAGAAACTAGTCATCCGCGGAGGCAAGCCCCTCACAGGTGAAATTACCATTAACGGGGCCAAGAACTCTACAGTTGCCTTAATTCCAGCTGCTATTTTGGCTGATTCAGAAGTTGTTCTAGAAGGCGTGCCAGATATTGCTGACGTCTATTCTTTAATCGATATTTTGGAAGATTTCAATGTTAAGGCCTCTTTCAAAGGATAATGTCTTAACCATCGATCCAACTGATATTAAATCCATCCCCATGCCAAGCGGGAAAATTCAGAGCCTACGTGCCTCTTATTACTTTATGGGGGCAACTTTGTCGCGCTTTGGTGAAGGGGTCATTGGCTTGCCAGGGGGCTGCTTCTTAGGCCCTCGTCCAATCGACCAACACCTCAAGGCCTTCCGTTCCTTAGGGGCTAAGGTAGAGGACGACTTTGGCGTTGTGACTCTAACGACCGACCAAGAAGGCCTTGTTGGGGCGCGTATCTACATGGACGTGGTCAGTGTTGGGGCAACCATCAACTGTATCTTGGCGGCCGTTAAGGCCAAGGGCAAGACTATTATTGAGAACGCCGCTCGCGAACCGGAAATTATTGATGTCGTTAACCTCCTCAACAAGATGGGGGCTAAGATTCGAGGGGCCGGGACTAGCGTCATCCGGGTAGAGGGCGTTGAGCATCTGCATGGCTGTACCCACACCATCATTCCGGACCGGATTGAAGCAGGGACCTATATTACGGCTGCCGTGGCAGCAGGCCAAGGGGTCCGCGTCAACAACGTTATTTTCGAACACATCGAAGGTTTCATTGCTAAGGTTGAAGAAATGGGCGCTCAATTGGAGATTGGCGAAGATTCCATCTACGTTCATCCAAGTCCAAACCTCCGTATGGTCAGCGTCAAGACCCAGCCCTATCCAGGTTTTGCCACTGACTTGCAACAACCGCTGACACCACTCTTGGCTATTGCGGCAGGTAACGGGACTATCATCGACACCATCTATCCAGCCCGTGTCAAGCATATTCCTGAACTCAACCGCATGGGGGCCGATATCAAGGTCGAAGGGGCCATGATTCGGGTCAATGGGCCAGCCCAGCTGAGTGGGGCGCAAGTTAAGGCCAGCGACCTGCGGGCAGGCGCCTGCTTAGTCATTGCCGGCTTGGTGGCGGATGGCGTAACCGAGATTACTGGCGTCGACCATATCTTACGTGGCTACTCTAATATCGTAGGCAAATTGCGCGATTTGGGTGCCGATATTGAAATGATTGAAGTAAGCGAGATGCAAGAGGCCTAAGGGCCTTTTGCTGTTTAGTGGAGGCTATTCGCCATGAAAATACATAAAACCAATGCCATGCGACTACTAGACCAACATAAGGTGACCTACCAAGTACGAGACTACAGTCAGACAGGCGCCTTATCAGGCTTGGAAGTAGCAGAAACCTTGGGCCAGAATCCTGACCAGGTCTTTAAGACCCTAGTAACCGTGGGTAAATCGGGTGGCCATTATGTCTTTGTCATTCCCGTGGTAGCCAGCCTGGATTTGAAGAAGGCCGCGCGTGCCGTAGGCGAGAAGCATGTCGCCATGATTAAGGAACGCGACCTCTTGCCCCTAACGGGTTATGTTCACGGCGGTTGCTCGCCCTTAGGCATGAAAAAGACCTTCCCGACTCATGTTCATGTTAGCGCCTGGGACTATCCCTCAATCATGGTTTCGGCTGGCAAGATTGGCCTGCAGTTAGAGCTAGATGTTCGGGATCTGGCTTCAGTCCTAACACTGAGCGCGGATGATTTAATTGAATAAGCCATGGCAAGCAGCCAGTCCTCAGGGGCTGGCTGCTTTTGATTTTCAAAAAAAGGTTCTTTAGCATAGACGCAAGGGGCGTCTTGCGCTATAATAGAATTAAGAAAACGTATACATAGCAGGAGGGGTCAACATGTCAGACTTAAACAAGCAACAACACGTGGTGACCGTCATTCAAGCTAATGGGCAAAGCGAATTTGAAAGTATTCCTATTGAAACCATTGAAGGGGATAGTCAATTGTGGCAAATGCTCGGTTTGAGTGCGGCCCAACTTACTTATTTCCTAGAAGATGAAATTCTAGAGAATCCCTTCATTGAACTAGACTATCCTAAGACCAAGCCCCAGCAAGCATCGGTTACCCTACAAGAACACAGTGCCATTATTGGGGTGGATCCGCAGATGCCGGAAGCGCCGCGTAATCTGCCGATGTTTCTCTTCGAACAGATTATGATGTACCGTCATACCATTATTCGGGACGCCATGGTGCGCCTGATTGATTTATTAAATCCTCAGGGCTATCTGCCATACAGCTACCAGGAAGTGGCCAAACAACTAGGCATCGAACCTATTATTGCCTTGGATGCCATTACCCTCTTCCAACAATTGGAACCTGCCGGGATTGGGGCCTATGACTTGCGCGAATGCTTGATGTTGCAGACCGAGCAAGATGCTCATGCCCCTAATGTGGCCTACTACCTCTTAGAAGAATATTTTGACCAACTCAAGGCAGAAGATTACCAAAGCTCATCGTGACGGCTACTGGCCTGCCGCTAGCAGATGTCCTGGCCTGCGTTAGCTACTATCAAACCTTGCGGACCAGTCCAGCCGATCTCTTCCAAGTGGAAGAAGAGGAGCATCTCCTAGATGACGTGACCGTTCTCCAAGACCAGGAAGGCATGAAGGTACGCTATAACGCCCACTACTATCCAAAATTAATCTTCAATGAGTCCTACTATCAAGAGATGTTAGCGACCCAAGATCCTGAGGTCGTCGCCTTCTCCAAGCCACAGAAACTCATGTATGATCGTCTAGCACGTAACTTGCGGGTGCGTGAGCAATTGATTCTGAAAGTCGCGCAAGCCATTGCAGCGGTTCAGCACGATTACTTTAGCCAACTTTCAGATTCTAAGGTGCCACTCTTGCTCAAGCAGGTGGCGGAGATTACGGGCTTGCCTGAACCAGTCGTCAACCTCTTGGTGTCTAACAAGAACATGGGCTTCGGCCAATATGTCCTGCCAATGACGGACTTTATCACAGTGGCGACGCGGGAAGACCGAGATGGCTTCTCTGCTGAGAAGATTAAGCAAATTATTCATGAGATTCTACATGATGCGCCAGCTGACTTAAGTGATGAGGAGCTGGTGGAACGCCTAGAAGAACGTAAGATTATGATTAGTCCATTCATGGTACGTAACTACCGCCAAGCACTGGGCCATTAGAAGAAATAACCCGCTCTAGACTTGAGTCTGGAGCGGGCTGTTTTATATTAAATTGCAAAGCAAGATTTTGGGGCGAGTTGTGGTTAACCACAACTCGCCCTAAAATCCTGATAATACAAGAAAGTGCTAGTTCGTCTTATAAGTGCTATTATCATAAGATGACTGCTAAATTTTATTCGTAAAAATGCCTTTTTAGACAAAAGAATCCCCCGGCTTCCATCAAGGAGTCCGGGGGATTTTTACTAAGCTACTATTTAACTTCCGCGCGATTGAAGAGCTTAACTGCAATCCAGAAGAAGAGTAGGAAGTAGGCCGAGGCCACGACTGGAGTCAAATCGAAGTTTAGGTTGCCCCAGGTAAGAGGCTGACCTACTTTTAGGAAGGTGAAGAAGAAGGCAAAAGCTTCATTCGCACTCATGAATTTCTGAACCACATTCCCCATGCTATCGCGATTAGTGGTTAGGAAGGTATAGGCTCCGCTTAAGATTGGGTTAATGAAACTGAGCAGGAGATAAGTGAAAATCAGTGGACCCTGGCCAGCGAAGAGGAAGGCAGGGATGCTTAAGAGGGCGATGTAGCCTAGGAAGAGGGGGATGCTAGGAATCAAATAGTTGGTGAAAAATGCGAGGATTTCATTGCTTTTGAAAGTAGCCCCCGACATGCTGCCCCCGATTAAGAGCCCAACTAGGCTCAAGCATGAAGCCAGTAAGAGGTAGAAGAGTCCTACCAGGATCTTGCTGAGGACGACAGAGCGACGGCGGTGGCCATAACTGATGGTGTTAATCAAGGTCCGGTTCTTAGTCTCATTGTTAAAGGTCAGGATTTGAGCCACAAAACAAAGAATCAGAGGGATTTCCTTAAGGCCAATGATATAGGAACTCAAAACTTGATTGCCCACAAGAGCCTTTTGCAGTTCAGTGATTTCTACAGTCCTTAGTCCGGCGAAAAGCATGGTAGTAGCCAGATAGGCAATACCGAGTGTTGCCAAGAAGCTGAGCAGCAACATAGTAAAAGGCGCCACCCGATGACGGATTTGATAGAATTCTGCGCGTAATAGCTGGAACATCTTAGTTGCCTCCTTCTGTAAGATTCAAGAAGACGGATTCGAGGTCATTCTTGTGGCTACCCAGGAAGAGAAGTTCGAAGCCTTCATTTACTAGGCGTTTGGCAATTTCAGGTAGGGGCACTTCTAAGTCATAGATGGCAATTAACTCTTTGCCATCTGCCGCCACCTTATCTTGGCCTAGCCATTGGCTTAAGAAGTCTAGAGCCTTGGCATTGTCGGTTGTTTGGACCTGATAATAGGTGCTAGCTTGTTGGGCCAGTTCTTGAGAGCTAATGTCGGCCACCTTGCGGCCCTTGTTAACGAAGACAAAGCGACTTGCCAAGTGCTCCAATTCCGACAGGATATGGGAAGAAATCAAAATGGTCATGTTCTTTTCCGGTTGAGTTTCAAGAGTAGCTCCCGCACATGGATAATCCCAGCGGGGTCCAAGCCGTTAATAGGCTCGTCTAGAATTAAGAGGTCGGGATCATGTAAGAGGGTTAAAGCAATGGCCAAACGTTGCTTCATCCCCAGGGAGAAGTTCTTGACTTTCTTATTGCCGGTCTTGTCCAGGCCAACCAAGGCCAAAACTTCGTTGATACGGGCGCTGCGGTCTTTGACCTTGCGTTGCAGGGCATAATGAATCATATTCTGCTTAGCACTCATGTTATCGACGAAGGCAGGGGCCTCAATCAAGGCGCCGACGAAGTGGCGGTTGGTTAAGAGGGCCTCGTAGTCTACCGAGCCAAAGAGCTGAATGTTCTTCTCAGATGCAGGGGTTAGGCCCACGATGCTACGTAGCAGGGTGGATTTACCAGCCCCATTGGGTCCAATAATACCGACGATTTCGCCGCGCGAGACGGAGAGGTCGAAGGAATCTAGGGCCCGTTGCTTCTTATAAATCTTAGTCAGCTTGCTTACTTCCAAGACAGACTCTAAGACGGATTCGGTCATGTAAATCTTCCTTTCTTAAAGGGAATCGCTATCTATAGTATAGCAAGGATGCCTCTTGATTCCAAGCCAGACGGGTAGTAGGGGGGGTGCGTCTGAATCGAAAAGATAAAGATTACGGTTGACATCCAGTCAGAAAGGCGTATAATAAATTATGGAAAAAGTAACCATTACATATTTTCATAGGAGGAAGATCGAATGAAACGTAAATTATCTGCACTTTTAGCAAGCCTAGTATTAGTACTTGGCTTATTGGCACCATTGGCTCCTACTGTCTCAGCTGCTGGCAAGAAGAAGGTCATGACCACTTTCTATCCAGTTTACTACTTAGCCCAACGCATTGCCGGGGATAAGGCAGAGGTTTCCATGCTCTTAGAAGGCAACCAAGATGCCCATGACTACGAAATGAGCGCCCGCGACGCAGCCAAGGTTCAAACCAGCGACCTCTTTATCTACCAAGATGATGAGATGGAACATTTTGTTGAAGACTTAACCAAACTCTTGGATACTGACAAGACCAAGGTTCAGAAGACAACCGAAGGCATTGAACTTCTCAAGGGTGATGCTGACCATGAAGACCACGACCATGAAGCGGAATCTGGTCAATCTGGGGAAGAGCATCATGAAGAGGGCGAAGAAGGCCATCACCATGAATTTGACCCACACACTTGGATGGACCCAATGACTTACGCTAAACAAGCGGAAAATGTCAAGAAGGCCTTGGTTGCCTTAGACCCTGAAAATGCGTCAACCTATGAAGCCAATGCTGCTAGCCTAACAGAAGACCTTAAGAAATTAGACCAAGAATTTAAAGAAGGCACCGCTAAGCTAAGCGACAAGAATTTTGTGGTGCAACATGCTGCCTTTGGCTACCTAGCCCACGCTTATGGCTTAGAACAACATGCCATTACGGGGATTTCTTCTACGGCAGAACCAAGTGCGGCTGCCCTAGCTAAGATGCAAGAATTTGTTAAGGAACACAAGACCAAGGTCATCTTCGTTGACCCATCCTTGGATGATGCCATTGCCAAGACCGTAGCATCTGCTACAGGTGCTGAGCTCCGTCCATTGCGTACCTTGGAAACTGTCAGCGCAGAAGAAATTGCGGCTGGGGCTGACTACTTCAGCCTCATGCGCGAAAACCTAGCTAACTTAACCAAGTAAGCTAGTTAAGATTAAGACACCTCAAGCAAGCGGTGGCCCTGGCCACTGCTTGCATTTTTTGTCCTGAGTGGTCTATAATAGGAGAAGCCAAGTGTAGCAATTACTATCCAATTAATTGCTAACTCTTCAATTTTTGTCCCAACTAGCACGTGGGACCTTTTTAGCCAGCAAATTATCTGCCAAGGAGGCAAGTCATGACCCTAGTCAGTGTCAAAAACCTCTCCTTCTACTATGATCGGGAGAAGGTCCTTAATGAAGTAAACTTTGAAGTCAACCCGGGTGAGTTCGTCATTCTGACCGGGGAAAATGGGGCGGCCAAGTCCACCCTCTTGAAGAATATCCTAGGCCTGCTCAAGCCAGCGTCAGGCACGGTCACCATTGCCAAGACCAATGCCTCAGGCAAGCCCTTGTCTATCGGTTATGTGCCACAGAATGTCAACTCTTTTAATGCTGGCTTCCCTAGCCGGGTTCAGGAGTTTGTTGAGTCCGGTCGCTATCCAAAAGGGCGCTGGTTCAAGCGCCTAGACGCTCATGACAAGGAACATGTGGATCGAGCCCTATCGGCTGTCGGCATGAGCCATTTGCGCCATAAGAAAATCGGAGAATTATCAGGCGGTCAGAAGCAACGTATCTGCCTAGCGCGGGTTTTTGCCACTGATCCGGACTTCTTCGTCTTAGATGAGCCAACCACCGGGATGGATATTGAGTCCCGGCGGGCCTTCTACCGGCTCTTGCGCCATGCCTGTAAACATCACGGCAAGTCCATCCTCATGGTGACCCACGCCGACCAAGAAATTGAAGGATTCTATACCCGCGAAATTCGACTAGTGAGAGAGGAGGGAACCCCATGGAGATGTTTCAGCTTGACTTCATCCAACGCGCACTCCTAGCCGGCTTGGCTATTTCCTGCATCACGCCCATTATTGGCCTCCTGCTGATTTTGAAGCGCCAATCCATGATGGCTGATACCCTGTCTCATATTTCCTTAGCGGGGGTAGCCCTGGGGATGATTCTACGTGTCAGCCCGACGGTGACTACCCTACTAGTCGTCATTGTGGCCTCCGTCTTGTTAGAATACTTGCGGCTTATCTACCGCGACTTCTCTGAAGTGTCAGTCGCCATTATGATGGCGGGGGGGATGTCGGTGGCCCTGGTGCTTATGAATCTTAACCGCAACGCTTCTAACTTTAAGATTGAACAATTTCTTTTCGGCTCTATTATTTTGATTTCACCTCAAGAGGTAATTCTCTTAGCCGTCCTAGCGGGCATTGTCCTAGCCCTCTATCTGCTCTTCCGTCGCCCCCTCTATGTCATGAGTTTTGATGAAGCAACGGCGCATACGGCGGGTCTGCCTGTCAAGTTCATGTCCATTCTGCTGTCTGTCGTGACAGGGGTGGCCATTAGTGTCATGATGCCGATTGTGGGGGCCTTACTGGTCTCTGCCCTCATTGTAATCCCGGCCGCCACTGCCATTAAGCTGTCCTCAAGTTTCAAACAGACTATCTTGATTGGCTTTGTTATTAATGTGGTAGGGATTATCGCCGGTTTGATGGCCTCTTACCATCTGAATACACCGCCAGGGGCTTCCATTACCTTAGGCTTCGTGATTTTATTTATCGTTATTTCTCTAGGTCAAGGCTTCCTTGGCTGGTGGCGAAATCATACCTAGTTACACTTAATACTCCGATTGAGTCGTTGGATTCAATCGGATTTTTAGTTTTTTGATGAAATAGACAACAATGATTTGACAGTCAATAAACTATACAGAGAGTTATATATTGCGAGACTGGCGTGGGTGTTTTAGATATTTTATGAGCATATTTTTTATATAGATGCTCATGCTTAGCCTTTCTTAATGTCTAGACCTATATCGAGAAATTTCGTGCGCAAGACGAATATTGTGAAAAATAACTATGGAAAATGTTCAAGTATCTGATATAATAGAGTCAAACCAAAAAGGAGTTGTGTATCATGGGTGTAGAAGCCAAGAAATTTAAACGCAATCATCGGATTGTTTTCATATGCCAGTACTTAATGGAACATCCCAATCAGCTAGTCACCTTGTCCTTCTTTGCAGACTACTTTGATTCTGCCAAGTCCTCAATCAGTGAAGATATTAACTTTGTACGTGACGTTTTCCAAGAGAACGATTTAGGGGATATCCGGACTGTGGCTGGGGTGTCTGGAGGCATTATCTTCTACCCTACTATTCAAGATCGTGACTTGAAGGACCTTTTTCAACGTGTCGCTAAGAAGATGGAGACCGGCAAACGGGTCTTGCCAGGTAACTATATTTATATGGGCGATGTCTTGCAAGACTCAGACATTCTCAACCGCCTAGGTAAGCTCATTGCTTCTCGCTATCAACGTAGTGGCGTGGATGCCGTTATGACCATTGAAACCAAGGGGATTGGATTGGCCGTCGCTGTTGCCCGTTATCTCAATGTTCCTCACGTAGTAGTGCGTCGGATTCACGTGATGCTGAAGGATCAACCATCTCCATTAGCTATCTATCAGGCTCTCTGCAAACCGTCAACAAGATGGAATTATCCAAACTAGCCTTAGCTCCTAGAAGCAAGGTTCTGGTTGTCGATGACTTTCTCCGTAATGGTGGGACCATTTTTGGACTCTTATCTATGTTGGACGAATTTGAGTGTCAGTTAGCCGGTGTCTGCGTCTTTGCTGAAAATACGGACCAAGAAAAGCAAAAATTACCATCTCACGAATCTTTGATGAAAATTCAAATGGTCTATAACCCAGAAATCGAACATTTTGAGCTCTACACAGAACCTGGTAGCTTCTTCAAAGAAGGAGAGGCTTTTGAACCATTTACAACCTCTCTTCACTAGAAAATAATAAATTGATAAAAAATGATAATTCGATTGGATATCTGCGCCTGAAATCGGTATAATAGTATCGGTAGATTACGAAATTAACGTGCCACGTCGTACGTAGTAAGTAAAGGAGTATGATGAATGGAGAATCGGATGGCAGTTATTCTAGCTGCAGGGAAGGGCACACGCATGAAATCTTCCCTCTACAAGGTCCTACACCCAGTGTGTGGTTTGCCTATGGTGGCCCATGTGGTGCGAGCGGTTGAAGCCAGCGGCGTCAATCAAATCGTCACCATCGTGGGGCATGGAGCGGAAGCTGTACAAGCTCTACTTGGGCGATAAGTTCAGCTATGCCTTACAGGCAGAACAACTAGGGACAGGTCACGCAGTCCCACAGGCAGAAAGTGCTTTGGGACATTTAGCGGTAGCACCCTGGTGATTTGTGGTGACACGCCACCTTGACTGCTGAGACTTTTATCGGCCCTTTTTGACCATCATCAAGCACAAGGGGCAGGGGCAACCATTTTGACCGCTGTCACCGAAGATGCGACAGGTTACGGACGGATTGTTCGTGACGCTGAGGGTCAAGTGCTGAAGATTGTGGAACAGAAGGATGCCACAGAGCAAGAGGCGCTGATTCGCGAATTCAACACCGGGACCTATGTCTTTTGACAACCAATTATTGTTTGATTGCCTCAAACGTGTCGGCAACGATAACGCCCAAGGCGAATATTATTTGCCGGATGTCATTGCCCTAGCCCGTCAAGCAGGACGGACGGTGGCTGCCTATGTCATGGCAGATGAGACCGAAGCCATTGGGGTTAACGACCGAGTAGCACTAGCAGAAGCGACCCAATCTATGCGCCGTCGTATTAATGAATATCATATGCGCCAAGGCGTGACCATGATTGATCCAGCTTCAACCTACATTGAAGCCGATGTGGTCATTGGCCCAGATACCGTTCTGGAAGCTAATGTTAGCCTCAAGGGCCAAACCCGCATTGGGGCTCAATGCCAAATCGGGGCCAATACGGAAATCCATGACAGTCAGTTGGCAGACGGTGTCTCTGTGACCCAATCCGTTATCGAATCTTCAACTGTCGCCACTGGCGCAACTGTCGGGCCATTTGCCCACTTGCGGCCAACTAGCCACCTAGGCCAAGACGTTCATATCGGTAACTTCGTCGAAGTCAAGAACTCTACCTTAGGGGCGGGCGTCAAGTCCGGCCACCTAACCTATATTGGCGATGCTGACTTGGGTCGTGATATTAATATCGGTTGCGGCACCATCTTCGTCAACTATGACGGTAAGAAGAAACACCGTTCAACTGTGGGCGACCAAGCCTTTATCGGCTGTAAATGCCAACATCGTGTCACCAGTCAAGATTGGCGACCAAACCTTTATTGCAGCGGGTACAACTGTGACGCACGATGTGCCAGATCAAGCCTTGGCCATTTCCCGCGTCAAGCAAGATAACATTCCCAACTATTGGCAAAAATTTAGCAAAAAGTAATTTTTAGGAGGAACCATTGTGGGTAAACATTATAAAGATCCGAAGTTGAAGATTTTCTCTTTGAGTTCAAACCGTCCTTTGGCAGAGAAGATTGCGGAGGCAGTTGGTCTAGAACTAGGGAAAATTAGCATTTCACGTTTTTCAGACGGTGAAGTCAAGGTCAACGTGGAAGAAAGTATTCGGGGGGGCGCACGTCTACATCGTGCAGTCGACTTCTGACCCAGTCAACGACAACTTGATGGAACTCTTGATTATGATTGACGCTTTACGCCGGGCAAGTGCCAAGACTATTAACGTAGTCATGCCATACTACGGCTATGCGCGTCAAGAACGTAAGGCTCAGTCGCGTGAACCAATTACCGCTAAATTAGTTGCTAACATGATTACTATTGCTGGGGCAGACCGTGTCTTAACCTTAGACTTGCATGCACCGCAAATTCAAGGCTTCTTCGATATCCCAGTGGACCACTTAATTGGGGTGCCACTCTTGGCTGACTACTTCTTAGAAAAAGGCCTCTTCGGTGAGGATGTCGTGGTCGTTTCTCCTGACCACGGTGGGGTAGTACGGGCCCGTAAATTGGCCGACTTCCTCAAGTCACCGATTGCCATTATCGATAAACGCCGTCCGCGTCCTAACGTCTCTGAAGTCATGAACATTATCGGGGATGTGGCAGGTAAGAAATGTATCATTATCGATGACATGATTGATACTGCTGGGACCATTACCTTAGCGGCAGCCGCCCTCCTAGATAAGGGTGCTGATTCCGTCTATGCTTGCTGTACCCACGCTGTCCTATCTGGCCCAGCGGTTGAGCGCCTAGATGAGTCTGATATCAAAGAAGTTATCGTGACCGACTCGATCCAACAACCAGAAGGGCGCCACTTAGACAAACTCCAAACCATTTCTGTTGGTACCTTAGTTGGGGAAGCTATCAAGCGTATCCACGAAAACCGTTCAGTAAGTCCACTCTTCCAAGAAAAATTTAAGTTGGAAGATTTAAACAAAGAAAAATTAATCCTAGTCAAGTCTCAGAAAGGAAGAACCCCATGAAACAATTCTTCAAGAAAATGGCCGCTCTTGTGATGGCCCTGACCCTGATTTTCGTCTCTTTACCTAAGGTACAAGCGGAAGATTTAGCCATCTCTGAACTTTTAGGCCGTAGCTATGAAGCCTACCGTGGCCTCAAGAGCTTCCACACCCAAGGGACGCTCAAGGCTGCCATTGATCGTCAGACCCAACATATGGACCTGGGCCAAGTGCAAGTCGATGGTTATGTCGATATCCAAAACCTAAACGTTGATCTGCAGATGGTCATTGATTCAATTTTCCTGCCGCAATTCCGCAATGTTCGTTGGGGTGTGAAGGACAATCAAACCTTCTATGAAATTGATGATCGCATCGCCCAAGTGGAGGATACTAGCGCGGAAAAAGCTGATTTAAAGAAAACTTTAGAGCGTGAAGGTTTCAACTTCCTGCCAAAGACGAAGTCGTTAAGGCTTTGGCTCAACATGATGAGCTAATCAAGCAAATTTTCAAGCTAACTGAGACAGATAGCGAATATGTACTCAGCCTGCGCGATGATATTGATGCCAAGAAGCTCTTCGATGATAACAAGGCTGCTTTGGATGAATTTAAGCAACGAATCTATGATGAGATGGAAGAGCGTGGCGAAAAAGTGTCGCCAAGCTACAAGGCACAAGTTGACCGTTTCTACAGTGCTGAAACCTAAGCAAGTTCTTGGAAAGCAAGCCAGTTTATGAAGTTCATTTTGCTAAGGATAGCTACCTGATGACATCTTATAAGGTGGAAGTGACCTTGCGCTTCACAGACTTCCTAGATAGCAAAGAAGTTGAACAATTTGGTCTCTATAGCTTCTACTACAATGCAGAAATGACCTTCGACAGTTTCAACGAGAGCCGCGAGATTAGAGTGCCAGAAGAAAAATTACCTGGTTCAGAGTCTGAGTCAAGTCGCTTGACAGAATCAAGCCAAGACAGCTCTTCAAGTTCTGCTTCCGAATAAGGACAATTTTCTAGCCCCTTAAGGGCTGCTTTTTGTAGAGCCAAGGCCAGGGACGAACTTTCCTTACTTTAGACCCTGTGTTTTGTTCGGAATAAAGGGCTTTTTCTCGGTCTAAAGTATGAAATTTATATGAAATCGAGGGCTTTTTGGTTGTAATTTAAGCTGAGCGCGTTATAATAGGAACATGTAAAAATCTTTTACGTAAAGGAGAATGATGATGAAATCCATCAAGAAATTTTTGCTGTAACAGCTGTGGCTGCTACTGTATTCGATACTACACCTGCTACTACTGCTCACGCTGTAGGTTTGAATGAACTCTTCAGCAAAGCAGATGCAGCTTTGAAGACTGTGAAGTCTGTAGAATTGAAAGGTGACTTAGCTGTTGCTTTTGACCAAAACGGGACTAAAGTTAACTTCGCTAACGTTAACTTTGAAACAGAGTTAGACTTAGAGAACGTTCAAGGTGAAGGTAAAGTTGAGATTGCAAGCCAATTGTCTCCATCTGCTCAGAAACAAGCTTTCCAATTGAAAGATGACACCTTATCAACTCAAACTGGCGATAAAGATTGGACAAAGGCAGACTACTCTGCGCAACGTAACCAATTCAAGACAGCTCTCCAAAACGCAATGAAAGAAGCATACAAGGATTTAACTCCTGAACAAGAAGCTACTTTAGGTCAATACTTTGAAATCAAAGAAGACGGCGAAGACTATGTTTACGCCCTCAAACAAGGCATCGACGGGAAGAAATTCTACGAAGATAACAAAGCAACCTTCGAACGCGTTAAGGAGCAAGCTTTAAAACAATCAGAAGCTAACGGTCAATCTGTATCTGATCAACAAAAAGCAACCTTCGACAAGCTTTTTCAGCGCTGATACCATGGAAAAAATTCTTTGCATCAAACCCTAAAGTAGAAATTGTTACAACAAATCTACTTTCAGTTTCTAAGGTTACCCTTGATGTTAACTTGAAACCTGCTGACTTCTTACCAGCTCAATCAGCTCAAGGTGCACCAGGCAATATCGCTGTGCAAGCTAACTTAGAAGCTAAAGACTACAACCAACCAATCGAATTAGAAAACCACTAATCCGTAATGAAAGCACCCCTAGGGGTGCTTTTTATAACTTGTTAACTAGTTGTCAGCAAAAGACGAAGATTATTCTACTAATGTCTAATTTCTGAGGGGAAAGACTTGAAGTCTAAATCCTAAAAGTGTTAGCATAGAATTAACAGGAGGTTGACTAGTCAACTCCTGTCATGTAACTGCGACTAAGAGGAGGAATGAAAATGAAAAAAATTAGTCAGCATTAGTTGTTCTCTTGGCTTTCTTTAGCCAATCACCTTTTCGCTGCAGCTCAAGATGCTGCCCCATCTTTCGCTGATTTGATGGCCTGCCAACCAAGCAGCACTCAAGTTGGAGACTTTCCACTTGGAATCTAGCCTGTCCGTTATTGGTACTACTAAGACTACACCACGTAGTTTAACGGCTAACCCTAACAGGTGACGTGGATGTTAAGAATGCTGAACTCAAGGTTCACTTGATTTACATTGCCACCAACCACCAATGGCCAATTTGAGGCAGTGGTAAAAGGTGCCAAGCCTTCTTCCGTGAAGGAGACAAAGACTGGCATGTATCAGATGTTTCCGTCAACAAACAAGAATTCCAAAAAGCTTATGCCAAGTTTTTAGAAGTAGCTAAGACAAATTCTGAGTTAGACAAAGAATTTAATACAGCTCTTTCTGAATTATTCAATGTGGAAGCAAAAAGATGACGAGTATCAAGTTTCTCAAACAAAAACATTGATGGTGCTAAGTTCTATCAAGATCACGAAGCCCTCTTCAAGAAAATTGCAACAAGCGGCTCTAGACCAAGCTAAACAAGCAGGTCAAAACGTTAGCGAAGAAAGCTTCAGCAAGGTCTTCACTGCTGAGAACTTCAAGAAGTTCTTCGAATTGAACCCAAGCTTGGTAGTAAGCTATGATAAAGAAACTCACTTCGTCAAATCTTTCAACCTTGTCCTTCATGTAGACGTGGCTCAAGTTAATCCTAAATTAGCTGAGGGCGACGACGCACCACAAACAGTGGATGTGACTTTCTCTGTGACTGTAAGCAACCACAACCAACCAGTTGATATCAAGGAACCTGAAGCAGGGGCTGGCAATGCTAATTCCGCTTCATCTTCTGAAGAATAAGCAAGCGATAAGGCTAGGACTTGGTCCTAGCTTTTTTCTTGTCTAGGATTTATTTTAGCATCAAAAGTGCTCAGGATTGCTTGTCCTCTAAGCCTTAAGGTATAATGAAGGGGTAGATGAATCCTGGAGGGATAATATGAATATCAAAGCAATTGCTAAGGAAGTCTTAGAATTTCTGATTTACTTAATTATTATGGTGGCAGCAGTTATCGCCTTGCGGCATTTTGTGGTGGAGTCTTTCCGTGGATGGGCATTCTATGGACTATACCTTACAACATGATGAACGTCTCTTTATGTGGAAATTAGCCAAAATTGAACGCTTCGACGTGGTAGTCATTAAGGCGCCGAGCGACCCTAGCAAACGCTATATCAAGCGTGTCATTGGGGTGCCGGGTGACACCATTGAAGTACGCGATGACAAACTCTACCTCAATGGCGTCGCTTCTGACGAGCCTTATTTAGCCGAGAAGGTTAAGGAATACCAGGCAGCCAATCCAAATGGCAACTTCACGCAAAACTTCACCCTAGCACAAGTAGCCGGGGCTAGCACAGTGCCAGAAGGTAAATACTTCGTCTTAGGTGACAACCGACAGAACTCCCTGGACGGTCGTTCCTTTGGTTTTATTGATGCCAACACGGTTGAAGGGGAAGCCGATGTCAGCTATTGGCCTTTAAACCGCCTAGGCCTCTTGCAAAAGTATAAATTAAATGATGCTGGACAAATTAGAACTGTTAGTGAGTCAGGTCCAGGGACGCAGTCCCGGACCTTTTTGTGCTAGGAGTTAGCAGAGGGTAGCTTGACAAAGGACCTAAAAATGCGTATATTTATAGCTGTAAATAGACTAGTACAGTCCCTATGGTTTTAGAGAGTGCGTCCTTGGCTGGAAGTCGCATACCCTCTGGCGGATTGGAACCTACTATTGAAGAGAACAAGTGGGCTGGCCTCCTTATCGGCCATAAGTTGGCCGGCGCCTATGTCGGCAAACAAGGTGGTACCGCGGAGTGACTGTGCTTCGTCCTTGATTAAGGATGAGGCACAGTCACGATTTTTTGTAAGGAGGTTTACCAGATGGTAACAAGACAAGAAGATTTCTCAAAATGGTATTTACAAACCATTCAACAAGCAGATTTAATGGACTACTCGCCAGTGCGGGGCTGTATGATTTTTAAGCCAGATGGCTATGAAATTTGGGAACATATCCAAAAAGCGATGGATGCTCGTTTCAAGGAAGAAGGCATCCGTAACGCCTACTTCCCAATGTTAATTCCTGAGTCTTTCTTCAACAAGGAGAAGGATCACATCGAAGGCTTTAGCCCAGAATTACCATGGGTAACGGAAGCAGCCGGTGAAAAGCTAGAAGAACGTTTGGCTTTACGTCCAACTTCTGAGACCATTATTGGGGATGCTTTCTCCAACTGGATCCAGTCCTACCGTGACCTACCACTCGAAATCAACCAATGGGCCAACGTTTTCCGGTGGGAGAAGAAGACCTTACCATTCTTGCGGACCTCTGAGTTCCTCTGGCAAGAAGGCCATACGGCTCACGCCGACGGCCAAGAAGCCTTGGACCGTACCATGCGTATGCTCCAAATCTATAAGGAAGTCGTGGAAGGCGTTTTGGCTGTGCCGGTGGTAGACGGTGAGAAAACACCTTCTGAGCGCTTTGCCGGGGCTATGAGCACCTTCTCCATTGAAGCCATGATGCAAGACGGTAAGGCCGTTCAAGCCGGGACTTCCCACTACATGGGAACTAAGTTTGCGGAGGCTTTCGACATTCGTTACCTCAATACAGATAACGAGCACGTATACGCGCACACCAGCTCCTTCGGGGTATCTACCCGTTTGATTGGGGCTATGATTATGACTCACGGCGATGACAAGGGCTTGGTCTTGCCACCAGCTGTGGCTCCCAACTCAAGTAGTCTTCGTTCCAGTAGGTCCATGGCAAAAGAACCCAGCCATTCTGGACAAAATCCATGAATTACAGGCACAACTTAAAGCTGCAGGTATCCGTTGCCGCGTAGACGACAGCAACAACTCACCAGGTTTCAAATTCAATGAATGGGAACTTCGTGGGGTGCCAGTTCGGATTGAGTGTGGTCCACGCGACTTAGAAAATGCGCAAGTCATGATGAAGGCACGCGACCTAGATGAGAAAGTAGCCGTGCCATTTGACAACTTCTTGGCTAGCATTCAAGCGGAATTGACTGGCATGCAAGGACGACTCTTAGAAAAGGCGCGCCAAATGAACCAAGCCAACTACTATACGGACATCAATAGCTTAGATGAGCTCAAAGCCCACATCGAAAGCAAGCGGGCAGCTGGCCAAGTGCCTGGTTGGGTGCTAGCAGGTTGGGATGGTACTGAGGAGAGCGAAGCCAAGATTAAGGAAGAAACTGGTTTCACCACACGTAACATTCCATTTGCAGGTCAAGTGCCAGAGAAAGCAACCTGTATCGTGACAGGCCAACCGGCTAAACACACCGTATGGTTGGCGCGTGCCTACTAAGAAAGAAGGAAGCTAAGATGGAGGCTAAGTTTTGCCGCGAATCACGAGCGGTGCAAACCCACCGTATCCTACCTTTCCATTGTAATATGCACCAGACTCTTTATGGCGGTCAGCTCATGGAATTCATTGATAACTGTGCCAGTATTACAGTGTCCCGCCATACGCGTAGTCTCTGTGTGACGGCCTCGATGGACCAGCTCAACTTTATCCGGCCTCTGCACTTGTCTGACTCCGTCTGTGTGGAAACCATTGTCACAGGTACCGGCCGTACCTCGGTCGAAGTTTTTGCCAAGGTAGTGGGGGAACGTCTTGAGACGGGCGAACGCTATCTAGCAGCGACAGCCTTCCTGACCTTTGTGGCCATCGATGAGACGGGGGCTTCGGTTGAGGTCGCGCCTATTCAGCCAGAGGGCCCAGAGGAAATTTTCGTCTGTGCAGGCTACCCAGAACGCCAGGCTAAGCGTATGGCTGAACGCCAAGCATCGGCTCAATTCCAGTCAGGCCTCAACTTGGATTTCCCCTGGGATATCCACTAAGGCCTATCTGACGCCAGGTGCTAGCTTTTCTAGCTAAGGACCAAATTTATTCTTTACATTTGCTAGAGAATTAGGTATGATATTAGTGTTGCACCGAGTGCAGACAAACAACTCTAGACTAGCAACAGCCTAGGGCAGAAAGGAAGTTCATAAATGAGACCAGATATTCATCCAAAATTACCAACCAGTTGTCTTCATGGACACTACTACTGGTTACAAATTCTTGTCAGGTTCAACGAAAACTTCTAACGAAACGGTTGAATGGGAAGATGGCAACACTTACCCATTAATCCGTGTGGAAATTTCGTCTGATTCACATCCATTCTACACTGGGCGTCAAAAATTCACCCAAGCAGATGGTCGTGTGGACCGCTTCAACAAGAAGTACGGCTTCAACAAATAAGCCACTATTCTATCCACAGAAGATTAAGAGCCCCTTGGGGGTCTTTTTTGATTTTACCTAACAGTCTTTCGCAAAGCGTGACAAGACAAGGTTTTTGGCTTATAATAGAGGACGAGACTAAAATTCGAAAGGATGTTTTTTATGAGTACATTATGGACTGTTTTAGGGATTATTGCTGGGATTGTGGTCCTATTAGTAGTCTTCTGGGCATCTGTCTACAACCGTTTAGTTCGTTTACGTAACTGGTCTGAAGAGAGCTTCAGCCAAGTAGACGTGCAACTCCAACGTCGTAACGACTTAATTCCAAACTTAGTGGAAACGGTCAAAGGTTACTCTAAACACGAAAGTGAAACCTTAGACGCTGTAGTGAAGGCGCGTCAACAAATCGTTAACTTGCCAATGGATGCAACACCTGAGCAAAAGAACGAATTATCTAACCAATTGACGGGCGCTTTATCTCGTTTATTGGCTGTAGCAGAAGCTTATCCTGAGCTCAAAGCCAACCAAAACTACTTAGACTTACAACGTAGCTTGGAAGAAACGGAAGACTTGATTGCCAAAGCACGTCAAATCTACAACTCAAGCATTGGCCAATACAACACTGGGATCCAAACCTTCCCTAACAGCTTGGTAGCGGGCTTAAGTGGTTTTACACCAAAAGCTTACCTACAAGCACCAGCTGAAGCAAAAGAAGCACCAAAAGTAAGCTTCTAAATCTAAACTTACTACCATTATATTATTGACCTACTAGCTAGCATGGAAAGGAGGCATGAGATGAAACGGGTTAACCTCTATGTGCATTATGACTCGGTTACCAACTATATGATGACCCGGGCCCTAAGTCTGACTAGTGACGACTTTAGTGCACAGAATTTACCTAATAACTTGATTTTGGCAGAAGCACCGGCTAATTTTGGCCGCTTCGATGTGCAAACCAACTTCAAGATTTTGCGGGGACGGTCTGAAGTCTTACGGTATATGGAGACAGTCCAAGCCCAGAAGCTGCGGATGTCTAACTGGATTGACTTCGAATCCATTGAACTCATGCATCAATTGACTCCTCAGGAAATTGCGGAATTGCTTTACCTCTTCCACTCATCCAATGTCCTGCGCTCAGCTTTCTTCTATAAGTTGCAGAACAACTTTGTCTATCTCACTTTACCTAATGGGCTGAACAAGCTCTTCTATCGGCATATTCAAGACTTCTACCCGCGCTTTGCTCGGAATATGACCGAACGCATGACAGAGCTAGTCAATGAGAATAAGAATCTTTTCTTCTCTAAGCGCCAGACCGTATCTCTTTTGCCTGCGCTCGTAGCTGAGGAATTGGCTCCCTTATTTGCTAATGGTATTAAGGTGGACTTTGTGCAAGCTCACTACTTAAATGGAAAATGGTTAGTTCCCCTATTTGTCATTGAAGATGAATTGACCTTGCTCTCCCAAAATCAGAATTTGGCTGAGCAGATTGGGGAGATTGTCTATGATACTAGTGCCAGCCATTGGCGCCTAGTATTGAATATCTAAATTTGATGGAGGAACTTTACATGAAAATCGTCTTACTCTATGGTGGGCAGAGTGCTGAACATGATATTTCCTTGATTTCAGCACATAATATTATGCAGTCCATCATGTACAACTACTATGAGGTACAACCTGTTTACATTACCAAACAAGGAGACTGGCTCAAGGGGGCGCCTTTATCGGGTCCGCTTAGCCATTCTAACCAACTGGCCTTAACCGCTGGTCCGCAAGCACGTTGGGCTGAGGGGCCAGAGGGTCAATCAGTTGGAACCTTAATTCAACCAGGCGACATTAAGGAAGCAGACACCATTGTCTTTCCTGTCTTACATGGCCCTAACGGCGAAGATGGGACCATCCAAGGCTTCTTGGAAGTCTTAGGCATGCCTTATGTCGGGGGTGGGGTGACTGCTAGCGCCTGCGGTATGGACAAGGTCATTTCCAAACAACTTTTCCACCAAGCTGGCTTACCACAAGTGCCATACGTGGCCTTCGATTCTCGTGAATGGGCTCAGTCCCCTGAGGAATGGATGAATCGTTGTGAGGGCAACTTGCTCTATCCGCTCTTTGTAAAGCCTGCTAACATGGGTTCCAGCGTGGGGATTTCTAAGGCTACCACGACCGAAGAGTTACGCGCAGCCGTAGAGAAAGCCCTGCAATTTGACCGCCGTATCGTGGTGGAGCAAGGCATTTCTGCCCAAGAATGCGAAGTGGCAGTTCTAGGGAATGATGATGCGCACGCCAGTGTGGTCGGCCGTCTGGTCAAGACCGCTGATTTCTATGACTACGATGAAAAGTATGTCAACAACACAGTTGAAATGGAGATCCCGGCTCAGTTGCTAGAAGCTATTAGTGACAAGATTCAAGAATATGCCCTACGCGCCTACCGCGCATTGGATGGCAAGGGCTTGTCACGGGTTGACTTCTTCGTAACGGCTAGCCATGATATCTATATCAACGAAATTAACACCATGCCAGGCTTTACGCCCTACAGCATGTATCCTTGTCTTTGGGAAGCGACCGGGCTTAACACCCGCGACCTAATCGAAGAGCTCTTGCAATTAGCGCTTAAGAGTTTCGAAGACAAGCAAGCTTATAAACAAGTAAGTCGTTAATGACAAAACCACATGGCCTAAGCCGTGTGGTTTTTTGATAGCATTAGAAAAGCGAAGTGCTATTGCACTTCGCTTTTTCCTTAGGCATTGAGGGCTTGGATAATGTCTGCGATTAAATCTTGCGGGTCTTCAATCCCTACGGATACTCGTAGTAAGTCGGCTGTTAAACCATAAGACTCGCGAATGTCTTGCGGGATGTCGGCATGGGTTTGGGTGGTTGGATAGGTGATGAAGCTTTCGACACCCCCTAAGCTCTCGGCGAAGGTGAAGACTTTGAGAGCGCGTAAGAAGCTGTCTACCTTGTTGGCATCTTGAATCTTAATGGACATCATGGCGCCGCGGCCAGGGTAGAGGACTTCTTTGATTTGAGGGTGTTGGCTTAGGGCTTGGGCTAGGGCCTGAGCATTGGCCTCTTGTCGGTCTAGTCTCAGGGACAGGGTTTTAAGTGAGCGGATAAAGAGCCAACAGTCAAATGGTGACAAGGTTGGGCCCGTGGTGTTGGACAACCAAACTAATTGCTCGCCCAAGCTAGCATCCTTGGCCACTACTACACCGGCCAAGATGTCGTTATGGCCAGTCAGGTATTTGGTGCCTGAATGAATGACTAGGTCAGCCCCTAATTCTAAAGGTCGTTGACGTAGAGGCGTCAAGAAGGTGTTGTCCACGATTAGGCGCGTTTGGTGGTCTTGACAGAGTTGGGCAACAGCTGCCAAATCAATTTCCTGCATGAGCGGGTTGGTAGGAGTCTCAACGAAGACAGCGGCTACTTGGTCGCTAATTAAGGAGGTCAGCTCTGCTAAATCTTGGAAATAAGTGAATTGATAGAAGCCTTGCGCTTGGAGCTTATCGAAGTAGCGGAAGCTGCCCCCATATACGTCTCGAGTTACCAGAAATTGACTACCAGCTGGGAAGAGGCCTAGCACTAGCTGAATGGCGCTCATACCAGAAGAGGTCACCACTGCTTGGGCGCCGCCTTCAAGGGCAGCCAGGCCTTCTTCTAAGACGGTGCGGGTAGGATTTTTGGTTCGGGTATAGTCAAAGCCTGTACTTTGGCCTAAGCCTGGATGGGCGTAGGCGGTAGATAGGTGGATAGGCAGAGAGACTGCGCCGGTCTGTTGGTCTTGGCGGTTGCCTAGTTGGGCTAGTTGAGTGTCGCGATGGGTCATCAGGGTCAACTCCTTTATGGATTAATAGGTCAAAGAAAAAGCCCGGCGCACAAGGAAAGGCCTTCGCGCCGGGACGAATCTTCGTGGTACCACCCGATTTTGTACTTGCCTCACAGCAAGCACCTTGGTAAGTCTATGACTTGGCAGTAACGTTGCGAACGTCTCACTGGCTGAAAAACAGTGAAATTCTCAGAGGTCATCTTGGGTCAAGGTGGCCACCCCTTTGCAGCAACTAGGGCTCTCTAAAGACCGAGGCTTGACTTACTCATCTCGTCATCGAAGTAGTATTTGCCTCAGTGTAACACGAAGAAAGCAGAAGCCTGTCAACAGAGCCATTTTGTCCGGAGCCGACTAATATGACTGTCATGGGCTTTAATCATATTATTACCTCTCCAAGGCAATTCTTGACCTTGAACCACTAGGGGCTATCCAGTATAATAGAGACTATATTGGTGACCAATTGGACTGAAAGGGAGGAACTATAATGGCGCAAAAAAATACAAAAAAATATTGGCTTTGGCTTCAGCTAGGCTATTTAGTCTTGTGTCTTTTAGTCGGCGCTGCAGTTGGCTTGCTGATTGGGCACTTCTTCGGTGCTTCACTTGCCGATCAGATGCGTCATGTGTCTATTACCTATTTGCTAGCGACCTTTATAGTGAGCACAATCTTACATATTATTATTCATGAAGGGGGCCATTTGCTTGGTGGCCTGCTGACAGGTTATAAATTTGTTAGTTTCCGGGTTATGGATTTAAAATTAGAAAAAACAGAGTCAGGTGGCTTTAAGTTTCGCTGGCAACATGTGGCCGGGACGGGTGGCCAGTGTTTGATGCGTCCACCACGCTATCAAAGCCAAAAATTTCCTTTTAGGCTCTACTTAGCGGGTGGTTTTCTGGCTAATATTTTAACTAGTGTCTTGGCCTATTGGCTCTGGCCTAATATCTATGTCTTTGTCTTTGCTAGCCTAGGGATTTTAATGGGCCTGACCAATGCCATTCCTATGAGTTTTAATGATGGCAAAAACTTGCTTTATTGAGTAGAAGTGAATTAAACCGTCTGGTTCTCTTCATAATGTTAGAGGATAATTACTGGGCCAATCGTGGTAAGTCTTATGATGAGAAATACCGCTATCTACGGCGCGTTACCATTAATGAGACTAACTTCTTGACGGACGCTACGATTTTTTATGACTTAGAGCAACTAGTGGATCAGGGTCAGTTCGAAGAGGTCTACATCTTGGCTAAGAAAATCTATCAGGAACGGGAGGATATGGTGACGCCCTATCGTCAAGAAATTTTGCGCCTCTTACTTTTTGCGGCTAGCCTGCAACATCCCGAAGATCCCCTGATTAGGACCTTACTGGAGGATCCCCTCTTAGTGGCTATGCTGAAGACCAAGCGACCGGAAAACTCAAGCGCCCAGGCTGCTATCATTGGCGGGTCAAGGGAGATGTGGCGACGGCTCTGGAGCATTTGGCGCAAGCTAAGAAACGCCTGCCTCGCGCCCATAACCTCAGAGCTCAGGAGCAGGAAGCTCGGATTATAGATTACCTGGAAGAGAAAATCCAGGCAGAACAAGCAAATAATGATTAAAAAAGCTCAAGTATCGGTTTAGTGCCGATTCTTGAGTTTTTTATTTGCGACGCAGAATTTCAGGAGCATTAAAACCGGACGTTTAGATTCATTCGGCGCTTTTTGTTCGGAAAAGCTTTACTTTGAGCAGGATAATCGCTATATTTAGAGTAAACAATTTGAAAGGAGTGACAGTATGAACTGGTTCATCTTAATTGGTATTGTTATTATTGTCCTTGGTTTTTCGCTCAAGTTGGATACCATGGCGGTCTTAATCGTGGCGGCCTTGTCAACAGCTTTAGTGGCCGGCATTCAATGGCAAGAGGCATTAATTCTCTTGGGGGAAAACTTTGTCAAGAACCGTTTGGTCACCATCTTCTTGATTCCAATTCCCATGATTGCCATGGTGGAACGATTTGGTTTGCGCCAACAAGCCCAGCATCTGATTAGTAAGCTTAAGGGCTTGACGGCACCTATTTTGCTCTATACCTATGTTGTGATTCGTGAGGTGTCCCTGGCCTTCCAAATTCCTCTAGGCGGGCACGTACAATTCATTCGGCCTTTGATCTATCCCATGACTGAAGCAGCTGTGCGCGAGAAATGCGGTGAGGACTTGAGTGATGAAGAAGTGGACGCGATTAAGGGTAAATGTGCGGCTGTAGAAAATATCGCTAACTTCTACTCCCAAAATATCTTCGTCGGTTCTTCAGGGGTCTTACTGATTATTTCGACCTTAACTGAAGCAGGATATGATGTAGCGGCAACAGATGTGGCCAACACTGCTTTAACCGTAGGGATTGCAAGCTTAATCGTGGTGGCACTCTATATGGCATACTGGCAACAAGGGCTTAACAGAAAGGGGCGGAAATAATGGAAATTACTGCATTACGCGATTTAATTTTAGAGTTCGCCTATTACATTGCGGGCGCGATTTTCTTCCTGTCGGCCTACTATGTTTATCGCTCTGATAGTAAGACTCGGATAGGGACGACTCTCTTCTGGAGTCTCTTGGGGGTTATTTTTACTTTTGGTTCTTACCTACCTCCGCTTCTAGTGGGGATTCTTCTAGTGGTTATGGCAGTTCTGACTGTAACCAAGCAAGTGACTACGCCTAGTCTTCACGCGGTATCAGAAGCAGTGAAGGAGGAACGTGCTAAACGTTTTGGCTTGTGGATTTTCCTGCCTTCTCTAACCCTGGCCTTAGTGGTTGTCTTATTAGTCTACAATGTTAAGGGTTTAGGTGGTCAGGCTCCTTTAGTAATTGGTGGCTTAACTGCTTTGGTAGTTGCCTTGATTATGTTGCGTCCTAAACCAAAAGAAATCTACGATGGAACTACACAAATGATCCTGCAAATGGGGGTAACCATTATCTTGCCTCAGCTACTTGCAGCTCTTGGCATTATATTCACTAAGGCCCAAGTAGGGAACCTAATTTCGACCGCAGTGGCCTCGGTGGTGCCAGCAGAGAACCGTTTGCTGGGTGTGGTAGCCTACGTTTTAGGTATGGTTGTTTTCACTATGATTATGGGGAACGCCTTCGCAGCCTTCACGGTAATTACAGCAGGGATTGGGATTCCTTTTGTTTTCGCCTTGGGAGCTAATCCGGTGGTAGCGGGAACCTTAGCTATGACAGCAGGCTATTGCGGGACTTTGATGACCCCAATGGCAGCCAACTTTAACTCCATGCCGGCTTCTCTCTTAGAAATGAAAGATCCAAATGGCGTCATTAAACAACAAGTGCCTGTCGCACTTGCCATGATTGATCCTACCATATTGCCTTGATTTACTTTATGGCTTATTAGAATAGGAGATGAATTTATGAAAATATTAGTAACAGGTTTTGATCCTTTTGGCGGCGAAGCCATTAATCCTGCTTGGGAAGCTGTTAGTCGCTTGCCCAAGGAAATTGAGGGTGCTGAGATTGTGACCGTTCAGATTCCGACCGTTTTTGGCGATTCAGCTAAGCGCCTCTTTGAAGCGGTAGATGAGCATCAGCCTGATGCGGTAGTCTGCGTCGGTCAAGCGGGTGGCCGCTTTGGTATTACGCCTGAACGGGTGGCCATTAACGTGGATGATGCGCGGATTGCGGATAACAAGGGCCAACAACCTTTGGATACAGTCATTCAAGCTGATGGGGCGCCGGCCTACTTTACAACCTTGCCAGTTAAGGCCATGGTAGAAGCGGTCAAGAAAGCGGGCTTGCCTGCTAGTCTATCTAACACAGCTGGGACCTTCGTCTGCAACCATATCATGTACCAGAACCTTTATTATCTGGCTAACCACTATCCAAAGACTCAAGGGGTCTTTATCCATGTCCCTTACGTAACGGAACAAGTGGTCGACAAGCCGGGCCAAGCCTCTATGGCTTTAGCTGATGTTGTCAAGGGCCTGACGGTCTGCTTAGAGACCATTGTAGCCTACCAAGGCAAGACAGACGCGCAAGTCGTGGGCGGCGAAACCCATTAATCGCAAATAAAAAATGAAGCCAACCCGAGGGTTAGGCTTCATTTTTTTTGTCTGAACTTGCTTCAGTTTCCTTAATAATATAGATAGGGCGTCGCTTGGTTTCCATAAAGATTTTTCCGATGTAGTTACCAATAATCCCTAAAGACAGGAGCTGGATACCTGAGAAGAAGAGGATGATGGACACAATTGAAGGCCAACCAGCCACCCGGTCGCCGAAGAGAAGGGCTCGTACAATAATAACAACTAAGAAAAAGGCTGAAATCAGGCAAGTGATGGTCCCCATAATAGAGGCTAAGGTCAGGGGGGCCTCGGAGAAGTTAATAATGCCATCAATAGAGTAGCATAGCAATTGGAAGAAGTTCCAACTAGTTTGGCCAGCCACGCGGTCACGGTTTTCAAACTCTAAGTAGATGGTATCAAATCCCACCCAGCTGAACAGGCCCTTGGAGAAGCGGTTGTACTCGGATAATTCCAGAATAGCATCCACCATTTGGCGGGTCATTAGGCGATAGTCACGAGCTCCGTCTACAATTTCGGTTTGGCTGATACGATTGATGAGTTTGTAGAAAAGGCGAGCGAAGAAACTACGAATAGGCGGCTCTCCTTTGCGGTTAGTTCGTCGGGTTCCAACGCAGTCAACGCCTTTGCTTTGGATGAGATCGAACATCTGTTTCAATAATTCTGGTGGATCTTGTAGATCGGCATCCATTAAGGTGATGTAGTCGCCCCGGCTAGATTTGAGTCCAGCGTAAATGGCCGCCTCTTTACCGAAGTTACGGGAAAATGAGAGGTATCTCACTCTGTCAGAGTGCTCTTGATGTAAGTTACGTAGGACAGTTAAGGTCTCATCCTTTGAGCCGTCGTTAACAAAAATATATTCTGATTGGCAGCCAAGGCCAGCGATAACTTCTTCGGTCGCAGCAAAGAAATATGGGATGGCATCTGCTTCGTTGTAGCAGGGCACAATAATCGATAACATGCTGATTCCTCCTATCCTATCTCGTGACTATTATAGCACAGAGCCCTTACCATTGCGAGGTTTGTGGCGAAATCCAGGGCCTTGCTCTTGTATCAAGTGATGCCAAATCTACTTAATGGGAATTTATATTAGGTCAAATGAAATAGCTTACAAATAGCTCGAAATATGCTAAAATAAAATTGGCATCCATCCGACGATGGATAGCGAACAGAATATGACCCCGTTTGGGGTATTAGGGGAGTCTTACAGATGAAGGAACCAATCCTGGTCATCATGGCAGCCGGAATGGGCAGTCGATATGGTGGCCTCAAACAGCTTGATTCAGTCGGACCGAGAGGGGAGGTTATGCTGGATTATTCGCTTTATGATGCCAAGGGAAGCGGGCTTTAAGAGGGTTATTTTTATCATTAAACCCGACATGGCTGAGCGCTTTAAGTCCCAGGTCGGCGACCGCCTATCGCAATCCCTGAAGGTAGAATATGCCTATCAGCGATTAGAGGATTTACCGGCCGGTTTTAGTGTGCCGACAAGTCGAACCAAGCCCTGGGGAACTGCCCATGCAGTTTGGTGTGCGCGAAACTTGATTGATGCGCCTTTTGCTGTGATCAATGCCGATGATTTCTATGGCCGGCATGCTTTCCAATCAGTCTATGATTATTTGGTCAAGATGCAGACCTATCGAAATCCGCGTTATAGTATGGTAGGCTATCCACTTAAGAAAACGATCTCGGCTAATGGGGCAGTTTCACGTGGCCTTTGCCAAATCAATGAGGCAGGCTACTTAGTTGAAATCGAAGAGCAGACCCAGATTGAAGCCTATCCAGAAGGAATTCACTACACGCAAGATGGCTTGAACTGGGTGGATGTAGATCCAGAAACCATCGTGTCTATGAACCTCTGGGGTTTTCCTGAAGACTTTGTCCAAGTGATTGAAGGCTATCTGCCAGAGTTTTTGGAGAAGGGACTTCGAACTAAACCAGATAAATGCGAGTACTATTTGCCAAGTGTCGTCCGCAAACAAATTAAGTCTGACCAAGCCAGAGTTAAGATTTTAGAAACCCAATCCCAGTGGTTTGGGGTCACCTACCAAGAAGACAAGCCTTTAGTGGTAGAAGCCATTGAAAGCTTGACTCAATCAGGTGTTTACCCAAGCCCCTTGTGGCCAGAAGTTTAGGATAGCATCAAAAGGAGTGAAGTATATGTCAACCGTTCTAGCGACCGATTCACCGGCCTACTTGGCCTATCAAGCTTATGATTTACCAGGGAACTTGCTTGCCCTAGAACCCTTAGGTAACGGCCTGATTAACAAAACCTACCGCATCCAACAAGGGGATAATCAAGGCTGGCAAGCAGAGTATGTCCTCCAAGAAATCAACCAGTTTATCTTTCCAGATGTTCCTGGGCTTATGCAGAATATCTTGGCCGTGACAGATTACATGAAGGGTATTATCAGTCGCCGTGGTGGTGATCCTAAGCGAGAAACCTTGACGGTTGTGCTTAATCGCGAGGGCTTGCCTTATACGCGCTTGGAAGATGGGACCTATTGGCGCATCTATGAGTTTATAAAGGATAGCTTCAGCATTGAACAAGTCACCAATGAGGACGAGTTCTATCGGGCTGGCCAAGCCTTTGGGGCTTTTGCTGCTGATTTAGATGATTTTGATGCTAGCCAACTGACTGAAGTCATTCCCAAATTCCATGACACCCGTCATCGCTATGCGCAGTTTGAGGAAGCCGTCGCCCAAGACCGTGCGGGACGTGTGGCAGAGGTTCAGGAATGGATTGATTTTGTACGAGCCCGCAAATCTGATTGCTACCTGCTCTATGACTTGTTAGACGCAGGCCAATTACCTCTTCGCGTGACCCACAATGATACCAAGCTCAATAATATTCTCATGGATGCTAGTACTGGCCAGGCCCTCTGTATCGTGGACTTGGATACCATTATGCCAGGTCTGGTGCTCTTCGATTATGGGGATGCCATTCGTTTTGGCGCCAACCATAATGCGGAAGACGAGGCAGATTTAAGCAAGGTCCAATTTGATGCCCATTTATTTGAAGTCTATACGCGAGGCTTTTTGAAGGGGATGGGGGATCGCCTAACCACCTTAGAAATCGAATTGCTGCCTTGGGGAGCACGGGTCATTACCTTGGAGCAGGGGATTCGTTTTCTAACCGACTACCTCAATGGCGACGTCTATTACGGCACCAGCCGCCCAGGCCAGAATCTGGATCGGACTGCCACCCAGTTGACCTTAGTGGCCCAGATGGAAGCCCAATGGCCAGAGCTCAAAAGCCATTGTAGCGCGCGCGGCTCAAGCTTGTTAGCAGCTAATAGATTAGACTCGAAAATGCCGACTTAGTCGGCATTTTTTCTTGGCATTGAATAAGTCAAAAGAGTTTTTATGGCTTTAAGTAGATTTTAAGTAAGCATCCTATACTTAAGCTATCAACTAAAACAAAAGAGTTGACGAAAGGATGATTAAGATGAAAAAACTACATAAAATTGCCGCACTTACTAGTTCTGCTTTTATCTTAGCTCAAGCTAGTCTCATGACGCTTACGCTTAATACCCCACTTGTTCAAGTTCAGGCAGCACCACCTCAAGCACCTCCAGGTGGAGGCGGGGGATTTGGTAGATCTGGCACCGTTAATCAAGGGACGACTGCTACTGAGCTTACCGAGGATGGCACTGTAACCGATACTCAGTATAGCTCTACTGGCGATGATGAGAATGCCCTCAGAGTAAGCAATGCTAAAGTGACCTTAACCGGCATCAAAGTGGATAAGACAGCAGGAGCTACCTCTAACACAGAAGACGGTGACTTCTACGGGATGAATGCTGGCTTACTAGCAACAGACGGTGCCACCGTGACCATCAAAGATGCGATCGTTAATACCAGCGCTCAAAACGGGAATGGGATTTTCTCCTATGGCCAAGGCACGACGGTGAATGTAGCGGATACGAAAATTACAACTACGGCCGACAATTCTGGTGGGATTCAGACGACAGGGGGCGCGACTATGAATGCAAGCAACCTGACCGTTGAGACAGCCGGGAACTCAGCAGCAGCTGTCCGGTCAGACCGGGGTGGAGGCACAGTAGTGGTTGATGGCGGGACCTATACTTCTAAAGGTTACAACTCACCAGCCATTTACTCAACGGCCAATATTACAGCTAAAAATGGGACCTTCACAGCTCAGAACTCTGAAGCCCTCGTAATCGAAGGTCAAAACTCTATTACCTTAGAGAATGCGACAGTTGAAGGCAATATGAGTGATACCAAAGGTAGCAGCTCTGATACCAATGTCCACAATGTCATGATTTACCAGTCTATGTCTGGGGATGCTGAAGTCGGTAAGGCCGCCTTCACCATGACGGATGGCAACTTGATTAGCAACAATGGCGATTTAATCTATGTCACCAACACGCATGCTGACATTAACTTAACCAACGTGACGATTAAAAACCTAGATTCAGAGGGCCGTCTCTTAGCTGTCTTAGGGAACGATGCCAGCCATGGGTTGGGGGACTGCCGGAGCCAATGGCGCTAACGTCACCATGACAACCCAAAATCAAACCTTGGAAGGCGCTATTGAGGTCGATACCATCTCTACCTTGAATTTGACCTTAGGCAAAGGCACCAACTTTACCGGCACCATCAAAATCGTCGATAACGCAGATGGTGGTAAGGCAGTTGCGGATAATGCAGTGATCACAGTAGATGAAGGGGCGACTTGGAACTTAACTGGGGATGTCACCTTGACTAGCTTAACCAACAAAGGCACTATCAACTTCAATGGCCACACCATCACCCTAGCAGATGGGACTATCCTTAAATAAGCACAAAAAGCAGCCCTCCCACTTAGGGGAGGGCTCTTGCTGTGTTTGGAGATCTTATTATTAAGCTTGGTTATCAAGCGTAGTTAAATCATAAGGTGTTTGTTGATAAACCAAGTTCAGCCAGTTATGGAAGAAGAGATAAGCGCTAGAACGCCAACGATGTTGGGGTGGTAAATCCGCTTGATCTTGAGGATAGTAGTTGAGAGGTAGGCAGACTTGAGGATTAGAACCTAGATCCCGACGATATTCCTGATCTAAAGTCAAGGCATCGTATTCCATGTGCCCCGTGACAAAAACTTGCCGATTGTCCTTAGAAGCGGCCAATAGGGTGCCCGTTTCAGGCGCGGTGGCTAGCACATCTAGCTCTGGGTGCTGGGCCAGTCTCGCTTCGTCAATACCCGTGTGACGTGATTGTGGCGCCAAGAAAGAGTCGTCCATTCCTCGTGTTAGGGGATGGTGACGTTGGGTCAATTCATGACTAAAAATACCAAAGAGCTTAATAGGTAGGCTATGTTTAGTGATGCCATAGTCGGTATAGAGCCTTGCTTGCGCCCCCCAGCAGATATGGAGGCAAGAAAAGACGTGGTTTTTAGACCAGTCGAAGATGCTTTGGAGTTCCGACCAGTAGGTGACGTCTTCGAAGTCAAGGTGCTCTACTGGAGCTCCCGTCACGATTAAGCCGTCATAATAGCGGTCCTGGATTTGATTAAATTGGTAGTAGAATTTCTCCAAGTGCGAGGCATTGGTGTGGCTGGACTTACGGCTCGACATCTGGAGGAAGTCAACTTCAATTTGCAGAGGTTGGCTCCCTAAAAGGCGTAGAAACTGAAGTTCGGTTTCTTCTTTTTTGGGCATGAGATTAAGGAGCAAGATTTTAAGCGGGCGAATATCCTGACGCTGCGCTGTCTGCTCTTCCATGACCTGGATACCCTCACGAAGTAATTCTTGTTTGGCGGGTAGGCCATCAGCAATACGAATATGGGCAAGGGCAACCTCCTTACGTGATAACTCCTATCAAGTAAAGGAGCTTTTCTCTTATTGTAAGGGCTAGAAGCAGGCCAGGGTCAATCATCTGGCTATATTGATTTTTATAGGAGTATCTATAGTTTTTAGCTATAAATAAACGTAGGATAAATAAAATATATAGGGTATAAATAGCTATTTATCTGTATAAAAGGCGAAAGAAAAGTAGATAGAATAAACTGCTATTATTAAGTTAGAGAATAAAAATAAGAATACATATAGAGAATATTCTAAGAAAAGTTGTGCTTATTCCGAATGTTTAGTGAAACGAATCTCTATTTATTTAGGAAAAGATTATGAAAAATCAATGTATTGACCAAATGTCATTGACGTGATATAATTATTTCGAATTCGAGATAACTAAAGTGCTTTTAAGCTACTGCTTTTTAGAACAGAGGGAAGTAGTTCTTTTGCTATGGGTCATTTCGAATTTAGGATGATTGTGACAACGGGTGATGGCTATCAGCTTCAATCACTTGTTTGGTAGAAACCCTAAATCTTTAGCTACTTATGGGTTCTTTTTCTCGCCCTGAGAGCGGAGATCGGCTAATAGAAACTAACTTTGTCAGGCAACTGCGGCGCGTTGTAAATGGTGGCAAAACTATGTGAGGTAGCGAGAGAGGCAGGACAGTGATAGCCACTAATTGGTAGTTGCAATGAATAGTAAACTCACTATTCGGATGGAGTGGAGACCTTTCTCCGTTGATCACATTATCTGAGGTTGCCTTTTTGAAAAGGCGGAAGACACCTCGCCTTGGCACCATCATAGATTACTAAGATTGAGGGATCTTAATCAGATAGTCAAGGGGTACCATAGCTAGCAACAGGCTAGCTCAACCTATTAATTATTGGTTACTATTGATGATAGATGGTTTCAGTGAGTGCATTTTCCTTTAGGGGAAGGTAAAAGGCATAGCTAGACGGAGCATCTTCAGTCAAATAGGAAGTTTAGGGCTTCCAATCACTTTTTCTATTTTGACGCGTCTATCATTATGAGAAAAGCGTGTTGACTTGGGGAAGTCAACACGCTTATTCTTATTATTGAGTGAGGACTGGATATACTTGTTTCCCCAGGCCCCCAATTGTTGAAGCACTAAACGAAATTCCATGCCGATAGCGGAAAGTTGATATTCTACCTTAGGTGGAATCTGAGGATAGGCCTTGCGAATAATGATGCCATCTTCTTCCAACTGACGTAATTGTTTGGTGAGGGTAGCTTGAGTGATTCCAGAGATCTCACGGTGGAGAACATTAAAGCGTTTAGGACCTTGCTCGAGGGCGTGGAGGATGAGAATACTCCATTTGCCAGAGAGAACTTTTTGGGTAACAACAAAGGGGCAAGTAGGGAGTTTGTCACTGCTGAAGCGTGCCATATCTATTAAGTCCTTTACATTTATATTTTTGATACTTAATACAGTGTATAAAGTTATATTTAAAAGGTCAAGTATAAAATTTTCTTGTTTAAAAAACAAGACTTGTTATAATGGGAACTTAAGAAAAATAGAGGAGGTTGACAATGCATCAAGAATTAGCTTTGAAAGTGGTGGTGGGACTCTATGCGGACCAGTGGTCAACTGACACAATTTTTAAAGAATGACGTTAGTAGTTACGGGCTTAATTCGACAGAGTTTGGTGTTTTAGAATTGCTCTGGTCCAAAGGTAGAGTATCCCTGTTCACAGCAAATTGCTAAGAAGATTCTGATTTCATCTTCCTCGACAACCTACGTCATTAATCAGCTAGAAAAAGAAGGGGCTTGTTCAACGGAGAATTGATGCTAAGGATAGAAGGGTAGCTTATATTAGTCTTAGTCCATCAGGGTCTTGATTTGATGCGAGAAATCTTTTCCTGTTCACGTAGCCAAAACTTTGATCAAAGTATTTGGAAACTTAAGCGAAGAAGAGTTGCAGAACTTAGCACTCTACTCAAGAAGATAAATTTCAGATCTACGCATAGGCGATTTCTCGATCAGTTTATATATACAAGTGAGCTTTTCTGTTCTGTCCAGATATTTGAATCAGAGCTACTTTTTATATTTGCAAGAAAAGGACTGCTTTTTAGCTTGAGTCGATACCTCGACCTAGAAAGATGAGACGTGTATGAAACTGGTCATAAGCTCTCATAGTTTGTCGCAAAAAGCTCTATATTTTGTACAGTCAGGGTCATGCTATAATAAGGGTGAGGTGATGACGATGAAAGTAAGATTTCCAGTAGATTTTTTTGGTGGGTGGGGCAACCTCGGGTCCACAGAAATGAAGGGGCGATTCCATAAGCCCCATGTCAATGTATTCGATTATCATTATGATACCAAGCCGGAAGATTTCTTCCGCTATGTTGGGCCGGATGTGGCATCCGATTTCTACCATTTATATGAGTCTGATATCGCCCTGTTCAAGGACTTAGGGTTTAATAGTTTGCGGACCTCCATTCAATGGACCCGCTTGATTGATGATTTAGAGGAGGGAAGCTTGAATCCAGAAGGGCTAGCTTACTACAACCGGGTCATTGATACCCTCTTGGCTGCCGGTATTCGTCCGATTATCAATCTTCATCACTTTGATTTACCAATCGAACTCTATGAGCGTTACGGTGGTTGGGAGTCCAAGCATGTCGTAGAGCTTTTTGTGAAATTTGCGCGCCGGGTCTTTGAATGTTTCGGCGATCGTGTGACGGACTGGATGACCTTCAATGAGCCTATGGTAGTCGTAGAAGGCCAGTATCTCTATGGTTTCCACTATCCTATGTTGGTAGATGGCAAGAAGGCGGTTCAAGTAGCCTATAACCTACAATTAGCCTCTGCCAAGGCCATTCAAGCCTACCGCCAAATCAATCAAAATCCGCAAGGTCGGGTCACCATTGCTCTTAACCTAACGCCGGCTTATCCAGCTAGCCAATCTGAAGAAGATTTGGCGGCGGCACATTTTGCCAACTTATTTGTCAACCGCCTCTTCTTAGATGCTTCCGTTAAGGGGGAGTTTCCAGAGGAATTAGTGGCCATTCTGGCTAAAGATGGTGTGTTATGGGAATCGACGCCAGAAGAGTTAGCCATTATCCGCGACAATCGCGTGGATTATATCGGGGTTAACTACTACCACCCTCATCGGGTCAAGGCGCCAGAAATTTCGCCTAACAGTTTAACGGTTGACTGGATGCCGCAACGCTACTTTAACGATTATCAAATGCCAGGTCGGCGTATGAATGTGGACAAAGGCTGGGAAATCTATCCTCAAGCTCTCTATGATATTGCTAAGAACCTTCAAGACAATTATGATAATATCCCTTGGTTCGTCTCCGAGAACGGGATTGGCGTTTCGCGTGAGGAGCGCTATCTGGATCAGAAAGGGATTATCCAGGATCAGTATCGGATTCAGTTCTTCAGCGAACATCTCTACTGGCTTAACGAGGCCATGCAAGAAGGGGCCAACTGCTTTGGCTACCATGTCTGGACACCAGTCGACGGTTGGTCCTGGCTCAATGCCTACAAGAACCGCTATGGCTTAATCTCTAACGATATTCATACCCAGACCCGGACCGTCAAACAATCCGGCTGGTGGTTCAAAGATTTAACTGCTAATCATGAATTTGAATGGGAGGAAATGACATGATCGAGCAACTACTAGTTTGCGATGTCGGGGGAACAAGCGTGAAGTATGGCATCTTTGATGGGCAGGTCTTGAGCCATCAAGGGAAGTTTCCACACCAGAAACTTGGGAGGGACTCCAGTCCGAGCTTGCTAAACTCCGCCAAGAATTGGACTTGCCTATCAAAGGAATTGGCTTTTCCGTGCCAGGGACCGTTTTGCCGGACAAGGGCCTTATCGAAGGCATTAGTGCCGTCCCTTATATACACCATCGGCCTTTTGTTCAAGAGATGACCCAGGCCTTCCAAGTGCCCGTCACCATTGAAAATGACGCCAACTGTGCGGCGGTAGCTGAAGTTCATTCAGGAGCTGCTCAGGGAGCCCAAGCCGCCGCCCTCCTAGTCTTAGGATCTGGTATTGGGGGCGCCCTAGTCTTAAACGGGCAGCTCTACCGGGGGCCAGGGGGCTTTGCTGGTGAGTTTGGTTATGGCATGGTCGACTTTAGTCGCCGGGTCAGTCCAACCATGAGCCCGGTCAATGTGGCGCGACGCTATAACGGGTCGAGTGACTTCAAGGCCCTCTTGGAATTGGCTACACAAGGTTATCCAGAAGCCAAGGATGCCGTCAATCAAATGGTAGATGACCTTGCCCTCTTGATTCATAATCTCTATGTCTTTATGGATTTGCCGCTTATTTTGATTGGGGGCGCCTTGTCAGGCAATCAGGACTTCAGCCGGGCACTGGAAGAAAGGGTCAAGGCCTTCTTAGAAGCGTCTGAAGTTCCCCATCATCCTCAGGTACGTTCTTGTTCCCATCAAGCAGATGCTAATCTGATTGGGGCAGGGGTAACCTGGTTGGCAGCAGCAGAACTTAGTGAGTAGCCTGGCTTCCAAGGAGTCAAACTCATTTAGCTTATATTTCAGGCATGACTGAAGTCATGCCTTTTTACTTTGATCTGACGCGACCATAAAGTCTAGTAAAATATCTGCTTAATTTAAGAGCGAGAGAGGGCCTTAAAAAGTACAAGTTAGTTGCTAGAGTCTCGGGCGAAATAACTATTTGCCTATACGGGTTTAGTGCACAATGTATGATTTAATACCTATAATTTTTAATAAATTACCTATGATTTGAGGATAGGAAGTCAGGGACAATTGTCGTATAATACAAACTGTAAACGTTAACAGAAAAGAGGAGTGACAATGGAAGCAGCGCAAAAAGCTAAAAGCTCCAAAAAACGACGCAAATGGAAACAAAATATACCCTTGCTCATTATGACTTTACCGGGGCTGATTTGGCTTATTTTTTTCTACTATATTCCAGTATTAGGGAACGTAGTGGCCTTTAAGCAGTTTCGCTTCTCCAAGGGAGGATTTGTTCAGTCCATCCTCGACAGTAAATGGGTAGGATTCGCCAACTTTAACTACCTATTTTCAAGTTCTAAGGCCTATCTCATTACCCGGAACACTGTCTTATACAACCTAGCCTTTATTATTATTGGTCTTATCTTCGCCGTTATGTTCGCGATTATTCTCAGCCAATTACGTAGTAAGCTCCTGGTTAAGACCATTCAAACTTCCATGCTCTTACCTTATTTCTTGTCATGGGTTATCATCAGTATCTTTGTCTTAACCTTCCTATCTACTGACCGCGGTCTTTTGAACCAAATGTTAGGGGATATGGGCATGAAGGCTGACACTAACTGGTATACAACACCTGATATGTGGCCACCATTCCTTGTCTTCATGGGGATTTGGAAAGGGATTGGTTATTCCTCCATTATCTACTTCGCGACCATCGTGGGGATTGACCGGACCTACTATGAAGCCGCTCAAATGGATGGCGCTAGCAAGTGGGATCAAATCCGTCACGTCGTGATTCCACATTTGGTGCCTATGATGATTATTCTGGTTATCTTGGGGATTGGGAACATCTTCCGGGCTGACTTCGGTCTCTTCTACCAAGTGCCACTTCAATCTGGTCCACTTAAGAATGTGACGTCCGTCTTAGATACCTATATCTATGATGGTTTGAAAAACGCAGGAAACCTGGGGATGACCACCGCAGCCGGACTTTATCAGTCCTTCGTTGGTTTCATCTTGTTGCTGTCAGCTAACTTGATTGTGCGCAAGATTGATCCAGATTCTGCTTTATTCTAGGAGGTGTCACCATGACTCAGACCAAGAAAAAACTGGGTAAGGTATCGGTGGATACCTTCGGCCCTAAAGCTAACTTCTTCTTCAGTCTTCTGATGACCTTGGTTGGTTTGACGGGTGTCTTTCCCTTCATCTTTGTTATCATCTTATCGCTGACCGATGAAAACTCCATTGTGCGGAACGGTTATCGCTTGATTCCGGATGCCTGGTCTACAGCAGGTTACGAGTATCTCTTTACGCAAAGTTCTACCATCGTCAATGCCTTTATGGTGACAGTCTTCGTGACCGTGGTCGGGACCTTGATTAACGTAACAGTTACTTCGACTTATGCCTATGCCTTATCACGACCTTACTTCATCTTCCGCCGCTTCTTCCTCTTCATCATTTTGGTGACCATGTTGGTAGGGGCTGGGATGGTGCCAAGCTATATCGTGATGACTTCCTTACTCAAGCTAAGAAACTCCATCTGGGCTTTGATTTTGCCAATGGCCTTGAGCCCCTTCAACGTCATTATCATGCGGACCTTCTTCCGTAAGTCTATTCCCGAATCCATCATTGAATCCGCTAGGATTGACGGGGCAGGCGAATTTCGGATTTTCCGCCAAATCGTCCTACCACTGGCTATTCCAGGGATTGCAACTATCTCGCTCTTTGCGGCCATTGGTTTCTGGAACGACTGGTTTAGCGCTTTGCTTTACTTAGATGATCAAAACCTCTTCCCACTGCAATATGTCTTGATGCAAATCCAAGCCAATATTGACTATATCGTTAAAAATGCTACCCAAGGTGCTTCGGCCGTATCGGGCGTCTCTATTCCGCGGGAAGCAACGCGTATGGCCATGGTGGTTATCTCAACCTTGCCAATCGCCTTAAGCTATCCTTTCTTCCAGAAATACTTCATTTCTGGTTTAACCATCGGTGGCGTCAAAGAATAGGCGTGACCACTTCATTCTTACAGGTAATAACAATATAAAAAAATTTTTAGGAGGAATCCACAATGAAAAATGAAACGTCTTGTACGTAATATGGCTATGTCTGCTTTAGCAGCAGTATCGGTAGCTTCTGTCTTCACCCCAGCTGTTAAAGCGGAAGAACCAACAACTATCACCATGTACCAAATCGGGACACCACCTGATAACTTGGATCAACTTTTGGCTAAAGTTAACGAAGCTTTCGTTCGTGACTTAAACCTTAAACTTGAAATCCGCTACCTAGGTTGGGGTGAGTACGATGACAAGATGAACGTAATGACCAACTCAGGTGAAAAATACGACATCGCACGTGCCTCTGGCTACATCCAAAATGCTTCAAAAGGCGCTTATGCTGACTTGACTGACCTAATCAAAGAACACGCTCAAGACTCCTTCAAGTACTTAGATGAAGCTTACATCAAAGGGAACACAGTTGACGGCAAGATGTATGCTTTCCCAGTAAACGGGAACGTTTATGCGCAAGAGTTCTACACCTTCAACCCAACCTTCTTGAAGAAATATGACCTCAAATTAGACGGTATTAAAGAACTCAAAGATGTAGAGCCTCTCTTACAAACTATCAAAGACAAAGAACCTGGTGTAGCACCTTTAGCTGCAGGTCGTGGCTGGCGTGTAGGGCATGACTTTGACTATGTCATTGGCGATGCTGTACCACTCGGGGTTTACCTCAAAGGCGATACTGCCAAGATCGTGAACCCTTATGAAGAAACAGATGCCTTCATTCCAGAAATCAAGGTAATGCACGAATTCTACAAGAAAGGCTTCGTACCTAAGGACGCTGCCACTTCTGACCAAGGGTACCCATTAGATGCTGATACTTGGTTCATGCGTCGTGAAACAGTAGGGCCACGTGACTACGGTAACTACTTACTCCGTGCCGTTTCTGGTAAAGACTTAGAAATCGTGCCTCACGGCGACACCATCATCAAGACTAACGCTCAAGCACGTATGTCTAACTTCGTTGTCGCTCAAAACTCTGATCACGTTGAAGAGTCAGTTAAATTGCTTAACTACATCAACTCTAAACCAGAAATCATGAACACCTTGGTTTACGGTCTAGAAGGCGAGAACTGGGAAAAAGTTGGCGAAGACAAGATCAAACTCTTGCCTAAGTACAACGAAGGTGCTACTCACATGTCTGCATGGAACACAGGGAACGCTGCCTTGCTTTACAAAGATGAACGCATCACACCAGAACAATTGGCTGCTTCTGAAAAGGGCTTGAAAGAAGCAACAGAGTCTCCACTCTTAGGTTTCAACTTCAACCAAGAACCTGTAGCGGACGAAATTGCGAACGTCAACAACGTCGTTAACGAATATGTTGCAGGTCTCACACTGGTACAGTTGACCCTGAAAAAGTCTTACCTGAATTCAACAAAGCCTTGAAAGATGCAGGGATTGATAAGATCAAGGAAGAAATGCAACGTCAATACGACGAATTCTTGAAAAACAAAAACTAATGCCTAATGTATGAGGCGAGGTGGGACTCAGTTCCAGCCTCTTGTTGAAAAAGGAATCTTCGATTCTTGCAACAGGAGCGACTCCCGCTTACTTTGACTTAGTCAGCATGCTCCGTCAGTCCAGGGATTGACGATTGAAAGAAAGGAAGAAAAGAGATGTCAGCTCCTTACCAAACCGTTGATACCCGTTGGGGGACGCGGAATAGTCACCGCTTAGGTCAGGGCAACACCCTGCCTTATACTGGGGTTCCCTTTGGCATGAACCATTTTGTTTTGGAGACCCGGCCTGGGGAACCACGCTTTTTCCATCCGGAAGATGGTACTGCTTTTGGGATTAGGTTGACCCACCAACCCAGTCCCTGGATGGGCGACTTTGCCTGGGTTACTTGGCAGGTGGCCTGCCTAACGGATAAGGAGTGGAATCAACTTAAGAGCCCTCTGTCTGCTGAGGCCAGTCGAGAACTAGCTAGCTCTGGCTATCGCGGTGATCTAGCTCAATTTCGACCAGGCTTTTTGTCCTACCAACGATTGCGAGATGGTTTGCAGGTGGCTTGTTGTCCAACCCGGGATGGGGCAAGCCTTAAGGTTACGCCTGACCGACGCTATCCTAAGGGACATTGGGTCATGAGCTTGGTTTTGGCCCAAAGTGGTTGGTATGAGCTAGAGGGTCATGAGCTGACTTTCTACACCAATCAGCTAGCAGGGTCTAAGTACGGTCAATTTGGTCAATATAGCCGGATGCTAGCGCCCGAGGGGGTGACCTTTGAGCTGTGCCAGGTGGTGGATTTGGGAGAGGGTCTCCACCAACTTTGGCTAGAGTTGGACGGCATTGAAGCTATCCCAAGCCAGTCCTTGCATTTGGAATGGGTAACCTCCTATATTAGCCCAGACCAGCTCATGCTTAATTATGGGCAATCTGACTTCTTCGGCCAGACTTGGGACCAGCAGTGCGCTCAGACGGAGGCAGCGTGGGAGGACTATTTGAGTCGTTTAACAGTTAGCCATCGAGAAGAAAGTTAGTCGATCGTTTTTACCATTGTCTCTATCGGACGGCCACCTTCCCTCAAGCGACCCTATGAGTGGTCGGAGGCCGGGGAGCCTATTCATCAATCGTCTTATACGGGGAAGTTAGAGCCCGGCTTTTTCTTCACCAATAATGGCTACTGGGATACCTTCCGGACTAACTATCCCCTCTATGCCTTGATTGTGCCAGAAATGGTGCCACTCTTCTTAGAAGGAATTCTGACTGTCGCCCAAGAAGATGGCTTTGCCTAAATGGTTGTCTCCTGATGAACGGGGGCTCATGCCAGGAACCTTGGTCGATGCGGTCATTGCGGATGCTGTCGTCAAAGGATTGGTGGCTGGGGACTTAGCACAGAAGCTTTATGAGGCCATGCTCTATACGGCTGAGACAGAGAGTGTCCACTCCTTAGAAGGGCGCCAGGGAGGCGCCGTCTATAGCCGTTTGGGTTATTTGCCAGCAAGCTATAGCGAGTCGGTCAATAAAAGTCTGGACTACGCCTACAGCGACTTCTGTATTAGTCAGGTAGCGCAGGCTTTAGGCGATTATGAGAGAGCCAAGGACTACCGCCAACAATCCCTCAACTACCGCCATCTATTCGATGGAGAGACTGGCCTCATGCGGGCCAAGGACCAAGCAGGTCACTTCTTAGACAGCTTTGTTAGCCAAACCTGGGGTGGTCCTTATACCGAGGGCTCTGCCTGGCAGCAGTCTTTCGCGGTCTATCATAATTTGGCTGATTTAGTGACCCTACATGGCGGGGATGCTGCCTTCTACCAGCAGCTGCAGGCCTTGATTAATCAACCGGCTAGCTACCGGGTGGATGGCTATGGCTATGAAATTCATGAAATGTTAGAAATGGCCCGCCGCGACTGGGGCCAGCTAGCCCTGTCCAATCAGCCCAGCTTCCATTTGCCTTACTTGCCAATCTATGCTGGCCACCCACATATGGCCCATCAATTGCTTAAATCGCTCATGCTAGAGGCCTTTAAGTTGGAAGAAGAGGGCTATATTGGTGACGAGGACAATGGCTCCTTATCAGCTTGGTTCGTCTTGAGCTCTCTAGGAATCTATGCAGTGACACCAGGGACCAATCAATATGTCTTAGGGATCAGTATCTGGAATCACGCCAGTCTAAACTTAAGTGGTGGGTTAAGGTTCCAATGGTCTACCTTAAATCCTAGCCAGGTACTCAATGTGGTTTTACACCGCCAATTAAATGGCCGAGATTATGATGCTCACTTCTTGACTTATGAGGACATAATGGCGGGTGGCCAATTAGAGCAGGAGCTAGGCTTTCTACCGTCACTGAAGCCACTGGAAGCATCTTTAAGACCGTTTTCTCTAGCACTAAATGGCCAAAGGGAGTATAATAGTTTTGATTGTAAGATAGAGGAGGAAACGCATGGAAACTAAACTTGTTGAGATGATGATGCGAGTCTACTATTGGATGAAGGGGGCCGCCTTTTTCTGGTTAGGCTGGTTGGCTGGTTTGGGCCTTTTTGGCACCATGGCTAGTCTGACGGCCTTAACTGAAGCACACCAAAGCGCTAAATGGCGAGCAGACCTGCTGACTTTCTCTGGCTTTTGGGATAGCTATAAGGCCAACCGCCGTGATAGTTGGGGCCTCAATCTCTTCTATACCCTCTTGTCTATCTTTCTTTGTTGGTTGATTTTTATTAGCTCTCAAATGCGGGGCCTCATCTTCTTGGTGGCCCTTGTTATCCAAGCGACAGTTTTAGTCTTAGTGAACCTAGCTTTAGTGGCAGAGAGTCAAATGCGCGTTGTCTACCAGGGAGAAGCCAGCCAATTCATTAAGTTTAGCTTCTTCCAACTTTTGGTGACGCCACGTCCCAATCTCCTGACCTTGGTTTATAGTTTGGTTATTGTCTGGGTGGTGATGACCTTCCCAGCCTTGGCCTTTATCTTCGCGGTCCCTCTCTGGGTGACTAGCTTGTCGTCCTTCTATTTGAGAGAGTGGCGTCGGCAAGGAGTGATTCCGCATGAGCCAGAAGAATCCCAACCGCTTTAGTCGGCTCTTACGCTACTATGCGACCCTGATTTTGGTCTTAGTTTTTCTTCTGCCACTAGTAGCGGTCTACTTGCTCTATCAACATAACATTAATAATGCCCTGGCTGAGCTCAATCTCATGCATTACCATATTCAGTCAGAGCTCAGTCAGGCTGATCAAGATACTCAGAAAATTGCGCAAAAACTGACCGAGTCAACCAAGCAGATTGAAGCCTTGCGCCATTATGCTAATTCTAGCTACCAGGAGTCGCTAGAGAGTTTTCTGATGAATCGTCAGTACAATCTCTACTTGCCTGATAAGCTCTATCGACTTCATCGGGAGTTTCAAGATATTACCTCTATTGTTATCCATGTCGATAATGCCAAAGAACTGATTGTCTCTACCGCCGACAACACACGAGGCCGTAAGATGATGCCGTCTGATATAAGTAAAGAAGAGGGTAAAGAGATTGGCTTTGACCGGCCCTTATTTGACTTGCGTTCTGGCCATAGTTTGGGGCAGGTACAAGTCAACTACCATGCCGATCGTTTCTTTCAAGGGGTGGCTGAGTCGGCACTCTTAACCAAGGCTCAAAACCGTCGTCGTCGATGCCAAGCTCAAACGCATGCTCCTAGAACGTGGCAAGCTGAGTCAAGACAAGCTACAAGCGGTCATCAGAGGAGAAAAGGTGCCTTCTGGCTACCTAATCAGCCGCATGGAGACGGGCGAAGATTTACTAATCATCAGCCTTCTTCCTAAGTCGATTATCTGGCAACGGGTTACGGGTCCAGTATTAGTGATTACCTTGATTACCATACTTGTGGCAGTCATCCTCTTGGCCTTGCTTTATCGTTTCTTCGGTGCCTATTCCAATCAGGTTCATGATATGGTCACGACCCTCAAGCGAATTGGAGAAGGGCAATTTTACTATCGTATTCGGGAAACGGATAAGCAGGATGAACTGCGGGAAATTACCCATTCTATTAATACTATGTTAGACCAGTATCAGGTTAACATACAGGAACTCTATTCCATGGAAGCCCGCGAGCACGAAGCCATTCTCAAGGCTTTGCAGTCACAAATTAATCCGCATTTTATGTACAACACGCTAGAGTTTATTCGCATGAGTGCCCTGACTGAGGGGGCAGATGAATTGGCCGATATCGTCTATGATTTCGCTGCCTTATTAAGAAATAATATTAGCGATGAGAAGGAGACGACCTTGGAGCGTGAGCTCTCCTTCTGTCGTAAATACATCCACCTCTACCAAGTGCGGTATCCTAACAAATTGCAGGTGGATATTGAGATGACATCAGAATGTCAAGCTTTCGTCTTGCCTAAGTTTACCTTGCAACCATTGATTGAAAACTATTTTGTGCATGGCGTGGATTTCGCTAGAAGTGATAATCACTTAGCCATCAAAGCCTGGGTGGAAGGCGTGGCCGACCAAGCTAGCCTGACTAGCAGGCTCTGGATTGAAGTGTCTGATAATGGGAGAGGTATGTCCCCAGAAACCCTCAGTTCCTTAAATCAAGGATTAAGAGAAGGGGCGCGACCAACTGAACCGAATGGACGACAGTCAATTGGGATCTTTAATGTGGCTGAGCGACTCCATCATTATTTTGGTGGCGAGGCTACTTTATCTTATCAAGTAAATGAAGAAGGAGGTGTCCGTGTATGGCTCAAGTGTCCTTTCAACCCACCCCACTCAGGGTCATGATTGTGGACGATGAGTACATGATTGTCAAAGGCTTAGAACGCCTGATCCGCTGGCAAGAAATAGGCCTGCAACTTGTAGGGACAGCCGGTAATGGCAAGGAAGCCTTGGACTTAATGAGTCACCAAGCTGTGGATATTGTCATCACCGATGTCAATATGCCTAACGTGACAGGGATTGATTTTATTAGTCAAGCCAAGGAGCTAGGCCAGGACTTTGTCTTCATTTTTGTGTCAGGTTATCAGGAATTTGAGTACGTTAAGCGAGGCATGGAATTAGGGGCCAAGAATTATCTGCTTAAGCCTATCGACAAGGTAGAGCTTCATCGGGTGCTTAGCCAAGTGGCCCAAGAAATTCGGGATAAGCGAGCCCTAGCTCAGGTTATTTCTGACCATGAGCAAGCTCAACTGACTAGTTGGCTAGAGATAGGCCAAGGGAGCTTGCCTCTTCGTTACCAGGATGTCACTGCCCCCAACTGGCAGTGGGTTTTGGCACAAAAGACTTGTCAGCCCCAATTGTTAGCTGCAGGTGGTTGGCCTATTATGGTGCTAGGTGACTGGCTACTTGGGATTATGCCTCAATCGGATTCTTGCCAAGAGTCTCAAGATAGTGGCATGCAAGTACAGACTAATCTGTCGCTGACCAACATCCATCATAAACTCCAAGCCTTCCTTCAGGCCGAAAGTCGACGGCTTTTCTATGAATGGGAGTGGGATGAGGAACGAGCTAAGCAAATCTTTTGGCAGAATGAGCGTGACACTTCCCAAACAGATCCTACCACCGTTAAGTTAGTCGATCAATTAGTGGGACATCTCTATGAAGCCATCGATAATCAGAATAGCATTAAACTGGATGCGGACTTAGATAGCTTCTTGTCTTTTTGTCAGGAGCGAGAACTAGCGCCTCAGGAAGTGGTGCAATTAACAGCCTTGATTCGGCATTACTTTGATATTAAGTCTAATCAGCATACCCCAACCAGCCTTCTAGATGAAGGGGCCAATCAACCTCTGACTTTTGCATTGCTAAGCCACCATCTCAAGGAGAATTTGGATTTAGGTGGGCGTGAGAAGCGCCACCACCTCTATCCACCTATTGTCAATGAAGTCTTGGCGGCTATCTATGAACGCTATAACGAGAATATCTCCATGAAGAGTTTGGCAGATGACCTCCATGTCAATGTTATGTATTTGGGCCAACTCTTCAAGCGTGAGGTCGGTATGACTCTGTCCCGCTATATCAATCAATATCGTCTAGCCATCGCCAAGGATTTACTGATTGCATCTAAGCTATCAGTGGCCCAGATTGCGGTCAAGGTTGGCTATCAGAATCAAGCCTATTTTTATCGGGTCTTTAAACAATCTGAGGGTGTCAGTCCTAAAGAGTATCGCCAACACTATCATGATCACCTTAAGGCACAAGAAGATAAACTAGTCATACGGTAAGGTTTCACCTTACCGTCTTTTTATTTAGGATGCAGGCAAAATCCAATGAGCTGACTTAGGTCCTTTTTGTCGAAAATACATTGTATTTTGCCCCAATCAAGAGTAAAATAGTACTGATACAAAAGAATGCAAATCTATAGAAAAGGTGGCAGTATGATTTTGAATAAAGATATAGCCGGCTATGTAATAGACATCGTCGAAAGATTAAATCGGGGGCAGAAACAATTTTTCTGGGCCATCAGTGACTTAATAAGTTTTATTGTAGCCATTGTGGTATCCTATGTCCTCTTCTATACCTTGATTAACCCTAATCCCTTTGACTACATTGTGTATGTGGGGTTAACTTTTGCAATTTACCAAGTCTTAACCCATCTTATGGGCTTGGCAGCAAGTATGAGCCGCTACAATTCCCTAGATGAATTTATGAAGCTCTTTTCCACCATCGCCATTTCCAGTGTGGTGGGCTATGGCATTAGCTATGTCTTCTTGCCTCAGTTTTCAGTTCGTTTCTTGGTTCTCTTCATTCTCTTGAGTACCTTCTTGGTCTTTGCACCACGTTTGATTTGGCAGCTCTTATACTCCCAACGTGATCGCGGCCAGGAGGTGGCGACCAGTCGCCGGATTTTCCTAATTGGGGCTGGGGACGGAGGCGCGGCCTTCATGAACAGCTATCAACCTCAAACCAGTGATTTGGACATTGTGGGGATATTGGATAACGACCTCAATAAGAAGGGGCAACAGCTAAGTGGCGTGCCGATCTTAGGTCGTTACGATGACTTAGCCAGCCTAGCCAAAGAATATGATATTGATGAAGTCATTGTGGCTATTCCCTCTCTTGAACCGCGCGAATATGAACGTATCCTCGAAATGTGTAACGAGGCGGGCTTAACCGTCTATAAAATGCCTAAGGTTGAAGATGTTATTCAAGGGGCTGGCCCACAACGCAATGAGATTAAGAAAATTGACATTGTAGACCTCTTGGGTCGTAAGGAAATCCGCCTGGATGAGTCATGCCTGGACCAAGAGTTAAGCCATAAAACCATCTTAGTGACCGGGGCAGGTGGCTCAATCGGGAGCGAAATCTGTCGCCAAGTGAGTCGCTTCAAGCCTAAACGGGTCATTCTCTTAGGTCATGGCGAAAACTCCATTTATCTGATTTACCATGAATTAATTAAGAGTCATCCAGAAATTGAATATGTGCCCGTTATTGCAGATATTCAAGACTATCCACGCTTATTACAAGTCTTCCAGGATTATCAACCAGCTATCGTCTATCATGCAGCAGCTCATAAGCATGTGCCGATGATGGAGCGTAACCCTAAGGAAGCCCTCAAAAATAATATCCACGGGACCTATAATGTGGCCAAGGCAGTCGACCAAGCTGGTGTGCCTAAGATGGTCATGATTTCGACAGATAAGGCGGTCAACCCACCTAACGTGATGGGGGCAACCAAGCGTGTGGCTGAACTGATTGTGACAGGCTTCAATAAGACTAGTCAATCCACCTATTGTGCCGTTCGCTTCGGTAATGTCCTAGGTAGCCGAGGTAGTGTCATTCCAGTCTTCGAGCGGCAAATTGCTGCAGGGGGCCCGCTAACGGTGACCGACTTCCGTATGACCCGCTACTTTATGACTATTCCGGAAGCTAGCCGTTTAGTTATTCATGCTGGGGCATATGCCCGCGACGGCGAAGTCTTCATCTTAGATATGGGTGAACCCGTTAAGATTTATGACCTAGCTAAGAAAATGGTCCTGCTTAGTGGCCATACTGAAAAAGAAATCCCAATTATTGAAGTGGGCATTCGCCCGGGTGAAAAACTCTATGAAGAGCTCTTGGTGGCGTCAGAATTTGTTGATAATCAAGTACATGATCAAATCTTCGTCGGCAAGGTAAATACCATGCCGCTGGCTACCATTGAAGCTAAGATGGCAGAATTCGACACCTTAGAAGGCGATGTGCTCAAGGAAGCCATTATTGGTTTTGCCAATCAAACTACTCAAGCTGACTAGGAGGCTCCCTAGATGAAATCAAAACTCCAGCATTTGCTTTTAATTGTCGTCTTGGGCCTAGTGGCCAGTCTGTGGCAAGGGCCTCAAGTTCAGGCAGCGCCAGATTCTGAGCCTATGTCTTTCCTCTTTCTAGGAATTGACACGGGGGAATTGGGCCGAACAGAACAAGGTCGTTCCGATACCATCATGGTGATGACCCTGAACCCTAGCAATAAAACCCTACGCCTCGTTAGCCTACCGCGAGACACCTATGTCAATATTGAGGGCTACGAGGGTATGGATAAGCTCAACCATGCCTATGCCTATGGTGGTGCGGAGTTATCCAAACTAACCGTCGAGCACTTACTAGGCGTCCCCATCCAACATTATCTAGCGCTTAATATGAAGGGGCTAGAAGATTTGGTGGATTTAGTGGGCGGCGTAGAAGTAGTGCCACCTGAAACATTTACCATTGATGGCTATGAATTTTACCAAGATACGCCGGTTTATTTAGATGGCCGGACAGCCCTCTACTATGTGCGAGATCGCTTCTCTTCAAGTGGAGACTATGCCCGCCAAGCCCGTCAACGACAAGTGCTTGAAGCCCTGATGCATAAGGCACAAGATGCCTCTTTCAAGCTAGATCCTTTGAAAGTTGCGTCACTTATGACTTCTGTCTCGACTGACTTGTCCCTGGATCAATTGATGGGCCTCTTCAACCAGTATCGTCAGGCGGATTTACAACTTGAACTTGGCCAGCTGCAAGGGCAGGGCCAAACCATTAATGGTGTTTACTACGATATTCCTGATCAAGCCTCTCTAGCTGAATTGCGCACGACCTTGCTATCTGATCTAAAAGAATAGGAGACTCCTCATGAAGAAAATTAGAAAAGCTGTTATTCCAGCAGCAGGCTATGGAACAGGCTTCTTGCCAGCCACTAAAGCCTTTGCCAAGGAAATGCTCCCGATTGTAGATAAGCCTATTATTCAGTTTATTGTGGAAGAAGCTATTGCGTCTGGTATCGAGGAAATCTTGATTATTACGGGTAGAACCAAACGTCCCATCGAGGACCACTTTGACTCCAATATTGAATTGGAAGACAACCTCCGCTCAAAAGGCAAGGCTGATTTGCTTAAATTAGTAGAGGGGACTACCCAGGCTAATCTCTTCTTCGTTCGCCAATCCTATCCAAAGGGGTTAGGAGATGCGATTTTAGCGGCTAAGGCCTTTGTGGCGGATGAGCCTTTTGTAGTCATGCTAGGCGATAATATCATGACGGGTGAGAAACCTGTCACGCGCCAACTCATGGACCTTTATCAAGAGACCCAGACGGCCAATGTGGCCATTATGGAGGTTTCTGATGAGGAAGCTGAACAAATGGGGATTGTTGAATTGGGCAAAGAAGTATCCAGTCAAGTAGGTTTGCCTGTCCATCACATTGACAATATGGTGGAAAAACCAAAAGCTAGCGAACTCAAGAGTCACATGGCTATTGCAGGACGTTATGTCTTGCCGCCTGAAATCTTCAATCTCTTGGAAGACTTACCTGTAGGTAAGGAAGATGAGGTTCAGTTGACTGATGCCCTTAATAAGCTCAATCAGACCCAGCGAGTGCTAGCGGTCCAATGCCAAGGCAACCGACATGATGTCGGCAACAAAATGGGTTACATGCGCTATATGGTTGAATATGGTCTAACCATCCTGAGACGGAATCAGGTCTAAAGGCCTACATCAAGCGCTTGGCAATAGAACTAGATAAATGATAACAAAGGCTGGGATAAGAGTCCCAGCCTTTGTTTTTGGTGTCAGTGCGATGAATATGACTAGCCCCTTGTTGAAAGGGTTTGTGGTTTATGATATTATTGCTAAACATTTTGCGCACTTTCTTTCATCTTCTAGATGAAAAACAATAAGTATAAATTTTCATTGTGAAAAGCATAGAATTTTTAGGTAAGAGGTGCTATAATGGGTTAATGTTGTTACTAAGCCCTTGGCTTTTCCTGTAAGGAGGATACCCTGTTGTGACCACGAAAGATCGTGATTTGAAAAAATTTTTAATATGTATGGTTGACTTGATGGGTGTCATATTAGTAGGCCTATTTTTAACCCAGAGTAGTTCACCTCGATTCCATATTGATATAGAAGATGTTAATACCATGCTGCTGATCCATATAGCGGCTTTTTATGTGTCAAGCCAGTTTAACTCCTTGTTTGATAGGGGTTATCTAGAGCAACTCAAATCAGTCATCATATATTCTTTGTATTTTCTTGTTGGTATTACCATGATGGTCTTTATGTCAAAAAGTCATTTCTATATTCCTCGGACTGCATCCCTGGTTTTTGTCGCTTTGAATGGACTTTTGGTTTTTGCTATTCATTCGAGTATTAAGTACTATTACCAACACCTCTATCCAACTCTCAAATATTCACGTAAGGTTCTGTTAGTTACTACTTCCGATCGATTAGATATCATCGCTGAACGATTTAAGGTAAGTCAAGGTTGGGGTGGTCAGATTAGTGCGATTGCGCTACTAGATGATCCTCAAGAAATTGCTTTGCCTGATATTTTTAAAGGTAAGCATCTAGTCACTGTTGATGAAATGGAATGCTATGCTAGGCAAAATGTTGTTGATGAGGTTTTCCTCAATTTGTCTCGTGATTTCGATGAGCAGATTTCAGACTACCTTTTGCTCTTCCAATCCATGGGAATTATAGTAAGCCTTAATATTTCGGCCTTTGAGATTCCTCTCAATTCGGATCGCCGAGTCCGCAAATTAGGTAAATTTAGTGTCTTAACTTTCTCTACTAAATTCTATGATTACGAGTGGATGGTAATTAAGCGACTACTGGACATCCTAGGTGCCTTAGTTGGCCTTGTCCTGACCTTTTTAATAGGGTTAGTGCTAGTGCCTTTGATCAAGCTAGAATCCAAGGGCCCAGCTATCTTCGCCCAAAACCGTGTAGGTCGTAATGGACGGGTCTTTAAGTTCTATAAATTCCGCTCCATGTATGCTGATGCTGAAGAGCGCAAGAAGGAATTGGAACAATACAATCAGATGAAGGGCCTCATGTTCAAATTAGAAGATGACCCACGTATTACAAAAATCGGTCGCTTTATTCGCCGGACTAGTTTAGATGAGCTGCCGCAGTTCTATAATGTTCTGATTGGTGATATGAGTCTAATCGGCACCCGGCCACCGACTGAGAGTGAGTTCAAAGCCTATTCTGCTGGCCACAAAAAACGCCTTAAGTTACGGCCCGGTATTACCGGCCTCTGGCAAGTAAGTGGACGTAGTGATATTACTGACTTTGAGGAAGTCGTGCGGTTAGACGCCGAATATATCGATAACTGGTCCTTGTGGCTAGATGTCAAAATTCTCTTGAAGACCGTGAGAATCGTCCTTCTGGGTAAAGGCGCACGTTAAAATGGCACTAGAAAAAGATCGGCTGCGGCCGGTCTTTTTATCTACCTAAGAAAGCTCGCTAGTTTAGCAATAAGTCAGTGGAGCCTAACTTAAAAGTTCACTGTACAAATATTTCCTTCCCCTAGCTAAATTATGGTATAATGGGTTGAATACAAGAGAAAGGTGAGGAGAAGATGTTGGATTGGTTTCATCAATTCTTAGTGGATAAGCCTTTAGTTCGACTCCTGGATATTGCCATTGTCTGGTACATTATCTATCGTGTCTTACTCTATGCACGTAATACACGGGCAATGAACTTATTAAAAGGGGTAGGCATAATCTTAGCCGCTAAATTTATTGCCTCGGTTGTAGGCCTGCAGACCATCGATTGGTTGCTGCAACAAGTTATTTCCTGGGGTGTGGTGGCCGTGGTCATCCTCTTCCAACCAGAATTACGTAGAGCTCTAGAATCAATTGGCCGTACGGTTAGTTCTCGCTCACGCAAGGGATTGGAGCATGATCCGACTGCTCGTTTGATTCAAGACTTAGATAAGAGTATTTGGTACATGTCGCGGCGGAAAATCGGGGCGCTGATTTCCATCGAACGAGAAAATAGTCTGAATGAATACATCCAAACAGGGATTCCTATGGATTCAGCTATTTCGCATCAGCTCTTAGTTAATATCTTCATCCCCAATACGCCACTTCATGATGGGGCCGTTATTATCGCGGGCCATCGCGTGGCAGCTGCTGCCTGCTATCTGCCTTTATCTGGTAGTCAGGCCATTCCTAAGGAATTAGGGACGCGCCATCGGGCAGCTATCGGTCTGTCAGAAGTAACAGATGCGGTGACCTTGATTGTCTCGGAAGAGACAGGTGGGGTTAGCTTAGCCATGAGAGACCATTTGCACCGGGATGTAGATTCTAAGGAGCTCAAGGAGCTCTTAAAACGATATTTAAGTAGAGACGACCAAGGCGATAATGCTGAGTCTAATCGTAACCGCCTGGTTAATGAGCTCTTGTCATTCTTTAACAAGCAGAAAGGTGGTGACGCATGAATAAGTTTTGGAATAGTCGTTGGTATGACAATAAATGGTTCTTGCGGATTGCTTCTCTAGTCTTTGCGGTCTTCCTCTATGGTATGGTACGGGCAAGTAGCCCCTCAGTGACTAGCCTATCTAATTTGCAGCAAGTAGTCAGTGTGGATACAACCGAAACCATCTCCAATGTGCCAGTCAAATTAGGTAAGCATGACGATGATATCTTTGTCAGCCAACTGCAAGAAACCGTGACCGTTACCCTAACGGGTCCTAAGAATATCGTTTCTTCCCTAGCTAGTGGCAATTTAGTTGTCCAAACCGAAGATCTAACCGGTATTGAGACAGGGCAACAAACCCTCAAATTAGAAATTCCTGGCTTGCCAGACAGTGTTAAATATCAGATTAACCCATCGCGGGTAGTCGTCCAGGTTGCAAGACGTAAGACCGTGACTGTACCAGTAGAATACGAAATAGAAGAAGGTACCATTGCCTCTGGTATGGAAGTTGGAAATGTGACGCTCAATCCAAGTCAAGTTGAGTTGACGGGCAATGAGGAAAATATCAATAAGGTGAAACGCGCCTACATCCGCATAGGCAATACTACTGCTCACAACCGGACCTTTACCGGTAAGTTCAAGCTCCAGGTAGTGGATGCTGACAACAAACTCTTGGACGTCAATGCCAATGTTAGCGAAGTAGAAGCACATGTTGAGCTTAACGCACAACAGCGTAAGACGGTTAACTTAGTGGTGGCCGCGCAAGGCGAATCCAATAGCTTTCGTTACCAATATCAACTGGTTGATGCTAGTCAAATTGCCCTTCAAGGATCGGCTTCAGTATTAGAAAACATCCGTAATATTAAGGTCAATGTAGACGTCAGCAACTTGACCTCTAGTGCCACACTCAAAGGTCAGTTAGAACTGCCAGAGGGTGTCACCGCCAATCTTTCAGGCCCCGTTTCAGTTGCTGTGACGGTCACCCCAATCACAACGGATACCAGTGATACTACCAGTAGCACACCTGCCGCTAGCTCCAGCAGTGCGGTGGAAGAAGCCCCAACAACCCCCAATCAAAATGGTGGCAACGCCAATCCAGGTGTGACAGAAGACAATAACGCCAATCCTGGCGCTCAAGGTGTCGAATAAGCATAGGACACCTTTAGCTTAGCTCATAATAAGAAGGAGAAAACAAATATAATGGGAAAATACTTTGGAACTGACGGCGTTCGCGGCGTCGCTAATACGGAATTAACACCGGAGTTAGCCTTTAAACTAGGCCGGTGCGGGGGTTACGTTTTAATGCAACATGCACCAGAACAGGCGCATCCACGCGTCTTGGTGGCACGCGACACCCGGATTTCCGGCCAATTACTAGAGCAAGCTTTAGTAGCCGGCCTTTTATCAGTAGGGATTGAGGTTATGCAATTAGGGGTCATCTCGACGCCAGCAGTAGCCTACCTGACCCGTACGCAGAATGCGGCAGCAGGGGTTATGATTTCTGCTTCCCACAATCCGACTTTTGGATAATGGGATTAAATTCTTCGGTTCTGACGGTTTCAAACTTTCTGATCAACAGGAAGAAGAAATCGAAGCCTTTAATTGATGCACCAGAAGATACCTTGCCACGGCCAAGTACCGACGGTCTTGGTACCATCGATGAGTTCCCTGAAGGGGCCATCAAATACTTGCAGTTCCTGCAATCGACTATTTCGGGTGATTTGGAAGGTATTCGTGTCTGCATCGATGCAGCTAACGGGGCAACAGCACCTCTAGTTAACCAACTTTTCGCTGATTTGGAGACCGACTTCTACACCATGGGCGACCGTCCTAACGGCATTAACATCAATGATGGCGTAGGTTCTACTCATCCAGAAGGTCTGCAAGCCTTCGTCAAAGAAAAAGGCGCCATGGTTGGTTTGGCCTTCGATGGAGATGGCGACCGTCTGATTGCAGTAGATGAGAATGGTGAATTGGTTGACGGTGACAAAATTATGTTCATCTGTGGCCAACACCTTAAATCTAAAGGCCGCCTAGAAAAAGACACCATCGTATCGACGGTTATGTCCAACATTGGCTTCCACAAGGCCATTGAAGAGCATGGCATGGTCGCACTGAAAGCCCAAGTGGGTGACCGTTACGTAGTAGAAGCCATGCGTGAAGGTGGTTATGTCCTTGGGGGCGAACAATCTGGCCACATCGTCTTCCTTAACTTGAATACAACTGGGGATGGCCTCTTAAGTGCCGTTCAACTCCTGGCCGTAATGAAGGAAACAGGTAAGAGCCTGTCTGAACTAGCGGCTCAAGTGACCATCTTCCCGCAAAAACTAGTTAACATTCGCGTACGAGACAAACACACCGTTATGGATGAGCCTGCTGTTAAGGCAGTGATTGAAGCAGTTGAAGCTGAAATGAACGGTGACGGACGTATCTTGGTTCGTCCAAGTGGCACTGAGCCTCTCTTACGGGTTATGGCAGAAGCCTCAACCGACGAGAAGGTTTCCCGCTATGTGGATACCATTGCCGATGTCATTCGTGCTGAACGCGGAATCGAATAAGCCTAGTATTAGGTTGGGACCTTAGGGTGCCAACCTTTCTTGTTGTTATTGGCTAGCTCGATTGAAAAATCAGCGGATAAGGGCTATAATGTCCAATGACGATCATGCAATAGAAAAGTACGGAGGGAGCCTATCATGACGGAATTAAAAAGCAAGAAAGACCGGACCCAGGACTGGCTCCAAGCGCATTTGGGGCATCTAAGCTTACGCTGCCATCACTGCCATCAAGCCTTGAGCCTGGAGGGCTATAGTTTGGTTTGTCCTCAGGGACACCGAGTAGATAGCCATAAACAAGGCACCTATTTTTTGAGCAATAAGTCAGTTGATGACCATTATGACCGCCAACTATTCCAAGCAAGACGGCGGTTTATTCAAGAATCTGCTTATTACGCTCCCTTGCAGGACTTGCTAAACCAATTAGTAAGCGACCATCAAGCCAGCCTAGGACAATCAGACTTACCCTATCGTATTCTAGATGCAGGTTCGGGCGAAGGGAGTCACTTGGACTGGCTCTTGGCTCAAGATCCGAACCACCGGATTGGACTTGGTGTGGATTTGGCGCGGGCAGGTATTGCCCTGGCTACCGATTTTAATGGGCAACAACTCAATTTAGTAGGGGACTTGGCCCAGCTACCTATTGGCGACCAGACCATCGATGGCCTATTGTCCATCTTGTCGCCTTCCAATTATCAGGAATTCGACCGCGTCCTGGCGCCGGGTGGGCGAGTCTTCAAGGTTATTCCAAATGCCGGATATTTGGCAGAAATCCGCCAGGCCTTAGGGCAAGAGGCGGTTAAACAAATTTACGACAACCAGGCAACCCGACAAGTCTTTGAAAGCCACTACCTACACCATCAAGCCTATCCAGTGCAGGCAAAGCGCCTGCTCACAGACCAAGCCAAGGCTGACTTAGTGGCGATGACACCTTTGACTTGGCACCTAGATGCAAGTCAGGCCAGCCAACTAGTGGAGTCTTTGCCGAATGAATTTCTACTCGATCTGACGGTCTTAGTAGGATGGAAGGAATAAGGATTTACTTAAGGAGTTAGCTTGAGACAGCTAGCTCCTTTTTCTATGGCATCTAGTCGCGTATTAGCTTAGGTTTCTAGTAGTCGAAGGGGCTTCAAATATGATAAAATGAAGGGTGTGAGTATCAGGAGGTGGGTTGCATGATCGCGGATGATTTTATCGATGATTGGCAATTATTTTTGGCACCCTATGAGCAGGCAGTGGATGAGCTTAAGCTCAAACTTAAAAACCTGCGCAAGGAGTTTCGTATCGAGCATCGTCAGGGCGCCTATCGAGTTTGTAACCGGACGGGTCAAAACGCGGGAGAGCATCTTAGAGAAGATGGAAGTGCGCAAGATTGCGCCAGAAGATGTGCTAGTAGGGGTGCAGGATATTGCCGGTGTTCGGATTATGTGTCAGTTCGTAGAAGATATCTATGAGGTGGCTAATATCTTGAAGAATCGCCAGGACTTCAAGGTCCTCTTAATTCGCGATTATATTCAAAACCGTAAGCCAAGCGGTTATCGCTCCTATCATATGGTTTTGGAGTATCCTGTCCAGCTGGCTTCCGGCGAAGTCAAGCAACTCATTGTTGAGGTTCAGATTCGGACCTTGGCCATGAACTTCTGGGCAACCATTGAGCACTCGCTCAACTACAAATACCAAGGCGAATACCCACAAGAAATCTTAGAACGGCTAGAGCGCGCCTCCGAGGCAGCCTTTCGCCTGGACGAAGAGATGTCGGAGATTCGCGATGAGATTCGTGAAGCGCTCTTGCTCTTCGACAAACGCTAAGGAAGGACGGTTGACGGATGAAACAAGCAATCATGATTTATACAAATCAACAGCCCCAATCCTTAGAAATTGAGGCCAGTCTCAAGGATAAATTGGAGCTTGCAGGCTTCCGATTGGTGGAACCTGGTCAGGTGCCTGATTATCTCATTACCATTGGCGGTGATGGCACGCTCCTAGCGGCCTTCCACGATTATCAGGACTGGTTGGATTGTGTCATCTTTATCGGGATTCACACCGGCCATCTGGGTTTCTATGCCGATTGGCTACCGCATGAATTAGATGAGCTGGTAGATAGTTTAGCTCGTTCTGGCGGTCAGGGTCATGTCAGCTATCCCTTACTTAAGGTAGAGGCAGCTTGCAAAGATGGCAAAAGACATGAATGGTTAGCTCTAAATGAGTGTTCCTTGCGGACTATGGCCTGGCACCATGGTGGCCGAGATTCAGATTAACGAGAAGTTCTTTGCGACCTTCCGTGGTGATGGTCTCTGTATCGCAACGCCAACCGGGTCAACCGGGCTTAACAAGTCACTAGGTGGGGCTGTCATGCATCCGCGCGTAGACGCCTTGCAGCTAACAGAGATGGCCGCCCTTAACAACCGGGTCTATCGAACCTTGGGTGCTCCTATGATTATTCCACGCGATGAATACCTAACCTTGGTTATCCAAGAAGAAGCTCAGACCATGCTCATGATTGACCATCTCACTTGCGAGACTAAGGGCATCCAGTCAGTCAAATTCCAGTTGGCTGATACACGGATTAAGTTTGCCAGCTTCCGCCACACCCATTTCTGGGACCGCGTAGAGAATTCCTTTATCGGCCATAAGCAGGAACGGGATGCAAAAATCAAACACTAACAAGTCAGTAAAATAGAAAAAGAGGGAAACACATGCGTTTAACCTACAAGCAGTCATCAAATTCAGTCTTTTTGGACTAACAAGCTTGAGCCTAGCAGCTTGTAATTTAGGACCAGAGGCGAGTCAGCCTTCAAACAGCTCCGTGGCTAATGTGCCGGTTTCAGAAGTTGATCAAAAGGTCGAGATTCCTGAAGATACTAATATCGCGACCATGTCTGAATCTGATAAGGCGAGTTTTTACGCTAGTTTAGATCAAATTACCTTAGATACGAGCGAGGGCCATAAGGCTTCCAATTATTCCAACTTTAAGGAGATTATAAGCGAACAGGATTATAACGACTTAATTTTGTCAACGGCAGATGGGGCTAAGATTATCTATCTGGGCTTTGACGAGTGTCCTTACTGCCACGCCTTCTCTCCTAAGTTAAACCAACTGGCCAAGGAAAAAGGGGCGTGACCGTTTATTACTACAATACGCGTAAACACGCTAATGACAGTAACTTCGAATCTAGCTATGCAAGTCTATGGTGTGAATAAAGTGCCTAATGCCTTTATTGTTAAAGGGGGCAAGCCAGGAATCAATGTTAACCACGCTAGTAAGATGGCGGAGCTAGAAGCTTTTATCAATGAGGCGGCGAAATAAGCGTGGTTCAGTTTCAATGGCACTATGAGGGGGACCATCCAGTACGGATTAAGGACTACCTTAAGCATCTGGGCATCCCTCGCAAGTTCGTATCACATGTCAAATTCGAAGGTGGTAACATCTTACTGAACGGACAAGAAGTCAATGTCCTTGCCAAATTAGAGTCAGGCGATGTCCTGACCTTGGTGGCAGCCGACGAGGGGCACACATGAGACGGTGCCACCTTCACATGTTCCCATCCAGGTCATCTACGAAGATCGGGACCTACTGATTGTCAATAAGCCGACAGACGTTGTCTCCATCCCTTCCAAACGGATTCCGGATTCCGCCATGGCCAATCGGGTTAAGGGCTATTATCAGCGCCAAGGCTACGCGGACCAGGTAATCCATATTGTCACCCGCTTGGATCGCCAGACCACCGGCCTCATGCTGATAGCTAAGCACCGTTTGGCTCACGCTATGTTGGATAAGCAGGTCCAAGGTGGACAAGTTGAGAAGTATTATTTGGCCATTTCGACAAAAATCAGACTGGCCAGCTCATGGCGTCATTGATCGCCCTATTGCACGCACAGAAGATTCGATTATCACGCGACGGGTCCATGAAAGTGGCCAGCGGGCAGTCACCGAATATTGGCTTAAGCAAGCTTTTGCTGATAGCAGTCTACTCAAGCTTCGCATTCATACAGGTCGTACCCATCAGATTCGGGTCCATATGCAAGATGCAGGTGGGGTGCTAGTTGGAGATGACCTTTATGGTGGCCCGCATTTGGAAGAGATTAGTCGCCAGGCCCTACACTGCGGTGAACTACGTTTCACCCGACCTTTTCACTGGCCGCCTAGTGCTATCGGCCCCTCTACCTGAGGATATGGCCGCCTGGCTAGCCAAAAGGGAAAGTAACTTAGAACAAAAAGAGAGCTCGATAGCTGACTAATCGAGCTCTTTTCTTATAGAAAAAGGTTGGAGTTAACTCCAACCTTACTTAATGTATACGGTAGCTTCGAATGCGATAGCCACGTCGCTCTAATTGCTTGACCAATTGATTAAACTCAACGGGGTCTAGACTGCTTGGCAGAGCATAGAGGATTTGGCCCTTGGTATCCATATCGGTTTTCTCCAGGGTGGTAGCAGAGATAATGTCGCTAAAGCGATTGATTAACTTGCTGACTTGAGCTAGTTCTCCACGACTACCTAGGGTCTCGACTGATAGGGCAAAGCCTGCATTCGGCATGGCCCAGGCTTGAGCTAGCCACTGCAACATGGTGTTATGGCGAATAATACCGCTGAAGCGATTGTCACGGTCCAGAACAGCTACGTAAGGTAGGTCATTGAGGGTAAAGACCATATGATAGAAGGAGTCCTGCTCGTGCACTACGCGAGTCGTGTTTTTGAGGAAGTGGGTGACCGGCAAGCGACTCAAATCTTCATCAGGGTGATGATAGGCATATTGATAGATGTGATAGCGATAGAGATTACCGCGGTAGAGGGTCTGGGTGGCGTCTAGGACGGGCACACAGCGTAGCCCCTGATCTTCTAATAAATCCAAGGCGCTTGCGCAGTTATCGGCTTCGGTTAGATAGGTAATCTGCTGTTTAGGGACGACTAGTTGTTCAATCATAGCGGCACTCCTTTCTGGGGAACTTTTGCCCCCTAAAATGGGGCTCAATCTCATATAGTGTATCAAAAATAAGGACAGAACACAATGTTTTCTCATGGATATCTCATATAATATTAAAAATATCTAAAAGAAAACGTATTATTGGTCCCTAGCTCTTGCAATTTGAACCATTTTTACCTATTATTAAAGTTAACATTATATTGTAAAAGCAAAAAGGAGATTGACGACAATGGACCCCTCGGGGAATTTAAGTACACAAATCTTATTAATCTTAGTACTGACCTTTATTAATGCGATTTTCTCGGCATCAGAGATTGCCTTTGTCTCGCTCAACCAACAAAAGATGACCCAACTGGCGGAATCAGGCAATGTCAAAAGCCCAACGCGTGATGAAATTGTTGGATAAGTCGGACGACTTTTTGGCTACCATTCAAGTTGCCATCACCTTAGCAGGCTTCTTCTCTAGTGCGTCGGCTGCAACCACCTTTGCAGATCGAATTATGACTTGGTTGCCAAGTTTGCCGGGCGGAAAAGCAGTCGCGATTTTGATTGTCACCTTTGTTTTATCTTATTTAACCCTGGTTTTAGGAACTATATCCTAAGCAGGTCGCCCTTCAGATGCCTGAAGAGATTGCCTTAGGCACGGCGGGCTTTATCTCTGTGACCCAGTGGTTAGCCAAGCCTTTTGTGGGCTTTGCTGACGGCTTCAACAGGGCTTTTTGAAGCGATTGACGCCAATTGATTTTACCAAAGAAGAAGAAAAATTCACCCGTAGTGAGATGAAGGCCCTCTTGGCTAACAGCCGCAATGACGGTGCCATTGACACGGATGAGTTTGCTATGATGCAGGGTGTGCTATCGCTTGATAGCAAGTTGGCCCGTGAGGTCATGGTGCCACGGACAGACACCCAGATGATTGATATTGAAGATCCGCTAGAAGAAAATATCAATGCCTTATTAGATAGTCCTTTCTCGCGGATTCCACTCTATGAAGGGGATAAGGACAATGTGATCGGCGTGATTCACGTTAAAAACCTCTTGCGCGCCTCACGCCAACATGGATTTGATAACTTAGACTTACGTGAGATTGCCAATGAGCCAATGTTTGTGCCCGATACCATCTACACAGATGACTTACTCTTAGAGTTCCGTCGCGAACAAACCCATTTGGCCATCCTTAAGGATGAATATGGCGGTGTCGAAGGGATTGTCACCCTAGAAGACTTAATTGAAGAAATTGTCGGGGAAATCGAAGACGAGTCCGACATCAATAGCGAGTCCTTCCAGTCCATTGACGAGACCCACTGGGAAGTTGACGGCGGGGTTACCCTAGATAAGTTTAATGCGACCTTCAATGAGTCTGTGCGATCAGAGGACGTGGAAACCATTGCCGGCCTCATGATTCAAATTATCGGCTATGTGCCAGATGATGATGAGCGTTTGTCGGTGCGGGTTAACGACTATGTCCTGACCACCACGCAAATTGAAAATGGCCGTATTCGTTGGGTGCTGCTGACACTAGATGCAGAGCGCACACTGGCAGCTGATTTTGACTACCAAGACTTCGAAGAAGAAGAATTTGGTGACGAAGAAAACGAAGAAAACTAGACTTTTAAAGGGGTAGAGACGGAGCGTCTCTGCCTCTTCTGCTATAGAATTTGAGAGGAAGGAAAGTGTATGATTATCTTAATTACGGGGGCGTCTCATACAGGCAAAACCCTACTCGCGCAGAGACTATTGGAAAAATATCATTATCCCTACCTATCCATCGACCATCTAAAAATGGGCTTGATTCGGAGTGGGCATAGTCCCCATCATGCCATGACGGATGATCAGACCTTGACCGAATTTCTCTGGCCGATTGTGCGGGAGATGATTAAAACGGTCATTGAGAATGGGCAGAATTTGATAGTAGAAGGCTGCTATATCCCTTTTGATTGGGCCAAGGATTTTGAAGCAGACGAACTTAGCCAGATTAAGTATTATTGCCTAATCATGAGTGAGGATTATATTAGAAAGCACTTTGCCGATATCAAAGCACATGCCAATGCCATTGAACAAAGGGTAGATGACACTTGGTGTACCCTTGACAGCGTCTTGCGGGACAATGCCAGACAGCTAGCTCAGGCTAAGCAAGCGGGCGCCAACTATCTTCTGATTCAAGACGGTTACCAAGTAGAAATCGACTTATAAAAGCTATTTGGCACTGCTGACGCGGTGCCTTTTACTGTGTCTTGCTTTCGCTAAACTCGCAATGTTTGAAGGTAATCTTTATGATATAATAGGCTTAATTAAGGAGCGATAGCATGGATTATCAACTTAAAATACCCGATTCTATTTTAGCGATGGCGAAGCTAGAGCCTAGTTCTAAAACCCTGACAGTGTCCGAAAAGGCCCTACGTAAGCATATGCATAAGCATCATCATGCCAATTGTCTAGATTATGTGACTCGTATTCCAGAGATGATTGCCCATCCAGATTTTGTCGGGCGCAATAGGCGAGTGGACCAACCAAGTTTTGAGTGTATCAAGTGCTATCGGGACAATATCCTACTAGCAGTCAAACTTGCCAAAAAGGAAGGTCACTACTATGTTGCTTCTCTCTATGAGGTCACAGACGACAAGCTAGAAAGTATGCAACGAAGTGGCCGCATTCGAAGGCTTGACAGCCCTTCTTCGAGAGTGGTAAAATAATAGTGTAGAATAACAACGAGGTCAGAAAGGCACCTGACGCACCTCTTAGAGGTAACTGAGATGTTGGATACGCCGCCCAACCGTTTGTTATGATATACCCGTCGAGACATCGGTTTACCGGTGTCTTTTCTTATATATTGGACCTGTTAGATGAGCATGATGAACGATAAAAATAAGAGCCAAGTCTTTGAACTGCACCCCATAAGTTGGATTTTTATTGTCCAACTTATGGGGTGCAGTTCACTTCAGGACGTTTTTTTATTTTCCACTAATCTCTGTAGATATATTCAACCGTTCCGTCCCTGCCATCTAGCATGACGGATTCATGCATCCTCACAATGTCTTGGTGGCTATCGATAATAGTGCGACCGGCATCAGTCAAAGAGTTATCCTCTGATAAGTATCCTCGCTCTATGAGCCGACGTCGACTGACTTCGGCGTTCAGGCCATACTTCCTTTGATAATAAAGAGGGTATGGGAAGATATGATTACGACTTGTTAGCCACCAAAGCAGTACAACCTCTCCAAACATCAAAGGGGTGTGATCATCCACTTGTGCCTTCATGTATACCATAGGAACAAGCACAGCAGGGAAGGAACTTGCGTTTTCGATGACGTATCTAGCCCCTTCCTCGTCAGGCAACTCTGGTAACACTTCATAACCTCTGTTCTCATAAAGCGTAGCAAGCCGATCTAGGTAAGTCCCGTGGTCAGGACCTGGGTCTCCATCAGCAAGTGAATTAAACATTGATATTTACCTCCTTATGTATAAATCGCTCCATCCCAGTTGGAAGTCCATAGTACTTCAGTACACCGCCAACGGTTTCGATTGAGTATTCTTTGTGGCTGCCATCAATCAATAAGTGTGTGGCGAATTCATTGGCCTCTCGTTCAATCTTGAGTTTGGATGTCAGGCTTAATGTGGACAGCCTTGGTGTCTTCTCATCTGGGTGGAGCAGAACGTTCCCCAATTCATGCGTGCAAGTAAAGCGGCGCTTATGGGAGCGCAGATTTCGATTAAGAACAATCAATTTGATGCGTCTGACTCAGGTGTAATAGCCCATGACTTCTCCCAAGTCAGTTTCTAATATGTAAATTCTCTTGGAATCAACGATCTTAAATGGATCTCACGACTTCAAGGATCTAATATAACGTTTGAACTACAGTCATGATTCGCCTCGATATTTCTTAGGTGTATACTTACGCTTAGCTTCCATTTTAACAATACGTACAGCCTGCTCTAATGATGCAATTAGTAGCTCTCTGGTTTCCTCACTAAACTTTGCCATTTTCTTTGAGTATTTGAAGCCGTCCAGGTCTTCTATCAAGCGTTCAAGGTCTGCCTGGATAGATGGTTCGTCTTTTTCCTTAAGAGCATAGTATGGCGTTTCTGTTCGTCCTAGCAAATAGTCAGTACTGACATGGAAGTGGTCAGCAACTTTTTGAAGACGTTCGCTGGATGGGGATGAGGCATCCCATTTTCTAATAGAGCTGTTAGCCAGACCAAGCGCTCGTTCTAATTCTGCAAAGGTCATCTTTTTGCTGACAGCAAGGCTTTTTATTCGTTCTACTAAAGACATTCTTATCAACTCCTAAGAGCTTACCAAAAAATAAAGAGAAAAATTTCCGTTCAAATATCGGCGCGAAGAAAGTAATACTTTATACTTACTTCGTAAGCTAATTTGTTAAGCAAACATTTGACGCTTATTTATCCAAATAAAGTCTGCCAAGACAATGATGATGTACATCTCAAAGTGTATGCTTAGTTCTTACGCTTACATAATAGAATAATTTCCGTTCGGTGTCAACAAGAACGGAACCTAAACTCAGAATGTTTCTATAGAAAGGCGGGTGAACCATGAAATAAGTGCTAAAAGAACTCCTCGCAGAAATTAAAATCATCAGCGATAAGTTGGCACGGATTGAGAAACATGTGGAACCAATGGGCTTCAAAGTAGATGCCACTACTGAGTTAGCCGAAATCAATGCTAAGAAATATCTCCATGAAGGCTAATCACGGATAAGGTTAATCTCTACCAAGAAGTGACTTTATGCCGAATATGACAGGGCCCAAAATGGCTTTTGGTGGGTCTGATTCAATTTGACCGCTAGCAAAATACCAAAGTACTCCTAGAACGATATTAATCAACATATCGGCAATGTATGTTCGGATTGCCTCCGGAACCTTTTCAATATATGACTTAATTACAGAAGGAGATACGTCATCGTCAATATCAACAAAAATTTCTCAATGAGCTTTTCAGATTCTTTCTTACAAGCATCGTTTTTCATCTTCATCTATGTATGTATGGTTTTGATAATTTTCTTCAACTTCAAGTACGACGTTGCTTGCGAGATTATAAAAAGCTCGGGCTCGATTTCATTGTTGAAGACAGACAGGAATCTCTCAGTGTTGGGGGAGATTAGCGAGGATGCTGCTGACGCCGGTTAATTTTTCATTTATCTCAAGAGACATTTTTCCAACTAAGTATAGTGACGGTTGAGCCGTCTCGTATAAGCGTTCAGATGCAGTTGCGATTACTCGTGAAGCTTCGTAAAATCTATTGAAAATTTCATTTTTGTTTTTGGTAGATAGGCTCAGCAATCTTACTAATCCGAACCATAGAATCTGTTATCTCTTGAGTAAGTTGGTTAAGACGATACACAGTTTCTGATAGGTTAATGTTTTCATCTGACATTATTATCACCTCCCACCGACTAAGATTCCCGAATGAGGGTACAGTCATCGTTATTCTAACATTTCGGCCTGGTGGGGGATATATAGAAATCGAAATTCAGCAAGAAACCTAAAACATATAACAAGAATCTTAAACTTTAGAAAGGAGGATCACTGTGTTGTGGTACTCAGACCGACAAAGGTCAGAGCCCTTTACAGTCAAATGGTAGGACGTGGCACTCGGTTATTTCCAGGGAAAGAAGAGTTACTGTTGCTAGACTTTCTATGGCACACAGAACGTCACGATTTATGCCGACCAGCAAGTATCATTGCAACCGACGAAGCCGTTGCTAAAGCAATGACTAAACGCTCAGAGGAAGCAGCTAACGTAGCCATGGACATCATGGAACTAGAAGAGGTAGCGGTTAAGGATGCCGTCGCAGAACGTGAAGAAGCGCTGGCTAAGAAATTATCTGAGATGCGTAAACGTAAGCGTTCGTTGGTAGACCCGCTCCAGTTCGAAATGAGTATCCAAGCAGAAGATTTAGCCAACTATGTTCTTGCTTTTGGCTGGGAAGCTGGTCCGCCGTCTGAAAAGCAGCTCAAGGCACTAGAGAAATCCGGGATCTTCCCAGATGAGGTAGAAAATGCCGGTAAAGCCAAGCTAATCCTTGATCGCCTCGACAAGAGACGAAGCGAAGGCCTAGCTACACCAAAACAAATAAGATGCCTAGAGCGGTACGGATTCCGCAACGTAGGCATCTGGAAATTTGATAATGCTAAGCGGCTTATCGACCGGATTGCGACCAACAACTGGCGCGTCCCTCGTGGCGTCGATGTCGCTGAGTTATGAGGGTGAGATAAATGAACGAAGAAATTGAAGAACTGAAAAAGAAAATCGAGTTCCTGGAGTTGCTCATCGATGTCAAAGACGAGACGATTGATAATCAGATGAAGACGATTAAGATGCTGATGGATTACTTCAAGAAGGTTGACGCTTAGCCTTTATCAACTTTATCAATGAGTTTCTGAGCGTCCTTGAATATTAACTCGTTCTCAAGATCGCTAATCATAGCTCTTAAAAATATTTTGATACTTTCGGTATCATGCTCTGGATGGCGTCTAGTATAGTGTGTTTCATCATTTCCTATGAAGGATATAGCCCTAGCTAATGTAATCATCCTTTCGTTAGGAAGGTGCATGATTTTTTGCGATAACTGAACGCCAGGGTTCTCGAGCCATTCTTTGGATGCTTTTTCTAAATTCTCGAAATTAGATAATCCGTTACTAAGAATTCCAACGCTTTTCGATATCCCATGCCTGCTAATTTATCCAATCCAGCCCCTTCTGCTTCCATAGCCTGCTCTAATATATTGATGAACTCGGGGAATTTACTCTTTAGATCATCACCTATGCGATATTCTGTTAAATCCATCTCAGTCGCAATATACGGAGTAGTATATGAGTGTTTAAATTCTAAGTCGCATAAATATTCAGGGTCACTATCATATCGAACGTAGTAATTAACGGTAACCCTTGAACAGTACGAGCAAGCAGTAACTACAGAAACTTCATCTTGCCAAAGATTGTTTTTCAACTTTACTGCTTTATCCGAGAAATATGCGCACATAAATTCTTGGACCCCCGTTCGCATACAGTGGGCACAAATTCTAGGTTGAGAGACCTCAATTTCTTCACCATAAACATTATTGGTCTCTCTATCGTAATAATAAGCATCCATACAAGACACATCCTTATACGTGTATTTTAAATCACATTATATCACATAGAGAAAGAAGGTGATACCTTGTCAGAAATTAAATTAACTGAGCTACTCGAATATGTCGACCCTGCATTATGCTCCTATCAGGAATGGGTCAACGTCGGGATGGCGCTCAAACACGAAGGCTACACTGCAATGGACTGGGACTCATGGTTCAAGGGAGACCATGCGCGCTATCACGCAGGTGAATGTTTTAAGAAATGGGACTCCTTCGAAGGCAGCAACACCCCGGTTACCGGTGGGACCATTTACCAAATGGCAGTCGATGGCGGCTATGAACCGCCAAGGTCATACGACGATGGCCGAGGAGAACTTGACTGGGACAGTACAATCAAGTATGACAACGACTATAAAATCATCGATAAAGACTGGGTAGAAGCCAAAGAAATTAAAGAGCCTGATCACTGGAACCCAGTGAAGGTCTTTTAAATTTTACTTCTGCCCCCTAAAATTCAGAAAGAGGTCAGAATGGGGTCTTTTTTTTGCGCAATATGAATAATAGGAATAACGTAAAATAGCCAATGCTATTTATTCGGCATTTATGGTATACTATAGGTAGATAAAGGCGGGAAGGAGATGAGGCCATGCACGCTAAGATTAACGCAGAAGAAGTCTTACGACGTCTGAAGAATCAGACCATTAACTATGACAAGGTCTTACGCAAAATGATTGTTAAATGGGAGGCCCAGGAAGACAAGCCAACCATTCTCTTGCATTCTTGTTGTGCACCTTGTTCGACTTCCACCCTAGAATTCCTCTGCCAGCACGCGGAGGTGACCATCTTCTTCTCTAACTCCAATATTCATCCTAAGTCTGAGTATCAGCGCCGAGCCCATGAGCAGAAGCGCTTCATTGACCAATTCAATGAACGGACTGGCCATCAGGCGGGCTTTATTGAAGATGAATATCGGCCAGAAGTCTTTACGCGTATGGTCATGTTCCATCAATTAGCTGAAGAAGAAGAGGGGGGCGAGCGTTGCTCGGCTTGCTTTAATATGCGATCAGACCGGGTAGCTCAAGTGGCCCAAGAATTGGGCTTTGACTACTTTGGTTCGGCTCTGACCCTATCCCCTAAGAAGAATAGTCAGCTCATCAATGAGTTGGGGCTAGAGGTTCAACAACTCTATGATGTTAACTACTTACCAAGTGACTTTAAGAAAAATAAAGGCTATGAGCGTTCAATCGTCATGTGTCGCGAATACGATGTCTATCGCCAGTGTTACTGTGGTTGTGTCTTTGCAGCCAAGCAACAAGGGTGTGACTTACGGAGGTGAATATGAGTCTTGGCTTATCTCAAGGATAAGCACGAGAATTGGGACAAGATTTCATTTAACTTTGGCAGGGGTGAGGCGAAGGAGGCCAAAGAAAACCATGATTAAGATATTTGGTGGCGTGGTGGATAACCACTTGCCACGCGTGGAGACCAATCGCCTAGTCCTGCGCAAGCGGACCTTGGCGGACGCAGAAGATATGTTTGCTTATGCTCATTTGGATACCGTGGCTCAGGCCGCGGGTTTCCCACGCATTCGGAGTCTAGAACAAGAAATTACCTACTTTTACCCAAGTCTTTCCTCAGGAAATGAGTTATCGCAGGGTGCCGATTGGTTATGGCATTACCCTCAAGGGCATTGACCGAGTGATTGGCTCCATTGATTTTATTGATCGTCTGGGGCCAGATATCTTAGAGATTGGCTATGTCCTACATCCTACTTATTGGGGGCGGGGCATTGTACCGGAAGCTGTTTCGGCCTTTATCGAGGTGGCTTTTTGGCTTATTGAATCTCTATAAATTAGAGGCGTCCCGCTATAGCAGTAATGAACAGAGTCAGTCAGTCTTACGAAAATGTGGCTTTTCCCTAGAAGCATGTTTGCGGGGCAGACATCAGTTGGATGATGTCCGTATCGATGATTTACGTTATGGCCTACTCAACTCGGACTGGGCTCGTCGTCGCGAGCGCGCTTCTTATGCATAGGCTAAAATGGAACCGGTACTGTCTGGTGGTGCGTTACCAGACAGGAAAACCAGGCTAGAGTTCAAGCTCTAGCCTGGTTTTTGTCTTTCGGGACAGAGAATAGAAAGCGCTTGTCGATAGCCCTAATCATTGCGTATAATAGAAGTAATTAGCAACTTATGTCAGCTTAGAAAATACTATTTCTCGTCACTAGCAAAAGGAGGTAATGCTATGACCACTCAGCCCCTCACTCTGGCCTATATCGGCAATGGCAAGAGTACCAACCGCTATCACCTACCCTTTGTCGATCAACTGCCCCATTTGTTTCAGGTCAAAATCGTCTATGTTCGGCACTTTAATTTTGCTTGGCCTAAGCGTCAAGGTATCCATTATAGTCAGGACTTAGCGGCTATTTTGGGCGATCCAGAAGTAGATATGGTGGTCATCACGACGCCCTTAGACTCCCACTATGACTATATTAAACAGGCCCTTCTAGCAGGCAAACACGTCTTATGTGAGAAGCCCTTTTTAGCGACCGCCCAAGAGGCGCGCGAGCTCTTTGGCCTGGCGGAAGCATTAGGCCTACACCTAGAGTGTTATCAAAATCGTCGCTATGATTCGGACTACCTGACCAGCCTGGCGGTCATCGAGTCGGGCAAGTTGGGTGATTTGCTGGAAGTTGAAATGCACTTTGATTACTATCGGCCAGAAGTTCCGCAAGGGCAGGAAAGATTCACCCTCAATTCGAGTTTTCTCTACAGTCATGCCTGCCACACCTTAGATCAAGTGATTGCCTATTTTGGTCGACCTGACCGGGTGGTCTACGATGTTCGATCTCTTTTAGGTCCCAATCGGATGAATGATTACTTCGACCTGGATCTCTATTATGGTCCCCTCAAGGTTTCTGTTAAATCCTCCTACTTCCGCCTAGAGGAACGGCCTTCCTTCCAACTCTATGGTAGTAAAGGCTCCTTTATCAAGGCAAGCAAGGACCGCCAGGAGGAAGACCTCAAGGCCTTCTACATGCCAGATCAGCCAGATTTTGGTTTGGATAGGCCAGAGCACTATGGCATTCTGTCTAGCCTCGATCAAGAGGGGCGTCCAGTCCGACAAGCCATTCAGAGCCAAAGGGGCGATTATGGCCGCGTCTATCAGGCCCTCTATGCCACACTCAGAGAAGGGGCGCCCCGTCGCGTTCAACCGCAAGAGACCCTACTGCAGTTAGAAATACTAGAGGCTGGCATTGCCAGTCTGAAGGCCAGTTGGCAAGCAGCACCTTAGTATTCATCAAATAACTTAATTCAAGAAAAGGAGTTGTCGCCCATGGCCAACTTTATCTGGGACCTGGACGGGACCCTCATTAATTCCTATCCCCATACCCTAGAGGCGCTAGCCCAAACCTATCACGACTTCGGACTCAGTTTCGACCAAGATGTGGTGGCAACCTATATTATTGATTATTCCATCCGTGATCTCATCGCCAATCTGGTAGCTTCTGGACAGGTGGAACGCGATCCTTTTGTGGCCAGACTTAAACAAGCGACCGCTGCTCGGGACGAGCAGATTGGTCCCATGGAAGGGGCAGATGCCACCCTGGCTGGTTTGAAGCAAGCAGGCCATCGGCATTTTGTCTACACCCATAAGGACAAGTCAGCCTTCCAAGTTCTGGAACGATTGGGGTGGTCTGACTATTTCGATGAAGTCATTACCATTGAAGCAGGATTTAAGCGCAAGCCTGATCCTCAAGGGGTGCACTATCTCTTAGCTAAATATCAATTGGATCCGGCTCAAACCTACTATGTTGGTGACCGCGACCTAGATATTGAGTGCGCGCTAGCCGCCGGTGTAGGAAGCATTAACTTTATCGGAGCAGAAACTAGTCAGCAACGTGTCATGACGCAGTTAAAGGATATTCTGGATTGGTTTGTGCCTAGTGATGGCCCCGTCACACCGGAATTTCAGGCTAAGTTAGCGGCTTGTTTGTCAGCCCGTTTAACACCCTTGGACCATCTATCGCTTAACGCTGTTTATCGGGCCGACTTACCTCAGTACCAGCGGCGCTATTTCGTCAAGGTGTATGCCGAAGCAGACAAGTTTAAGCGGGATAAGCTAGGTCTTCTGGCAATCTGGCCCGATTGGTATGTCGCGGATCTGGTCTTAGAGGGACGCCATGTTCTCATTCAAGACTGGCAGGAACTAGACCCAGTGGCGACGCCAAGCCTTGAAGATTTAGCTAATCTAGGGGAGCTCTTAGCCAAAACGCATTTGAAGCTAGCGCCTTTAGCTGATCATTTGCGGCGGCAACCGCCTCTCAGTCAGCAAGTAAATAGCTGGCACCAGGATTTACTAGGCAGCTCTGAAGCGTCAAGGCTAGCGCCCCTCTATGACTTTTTCCAAGCTCGTTTTGACCAAATCGATGTGGAGTATGCCGGTCTTCCGCAAGCTGTTCTGCATGGGGACTACTCTTGGCGTAACCTCAAACGTAGATGAGTGGGCGGTTATTGACTTTGAACGTCTTGTAGTCGATATTCTGGCGTGAATTAGCTAAGCTCTGGCTACGTGAAGTCAAGTCGACAGAAGAACGCCAAGCCTTTCTAGCGGGCTACCGCAAGATTCTGCCCCTGCAAGAGCCAAGCCCCCTGCTAGATGCCTGCCTATCCTTCCAATTAGCCCAAGGCATCTACCGTTATGTTCTCAAGGTCGATGATTGGGAGTTCCGTCAGATGGCGGATGAGGTGATTGAGGATGTTCAAGCCTGGTGCGTGAGTCAAGGATTGGATATGAGTAATTAATTTTTTACCACAGCTCTCAATTTTTTGCTATAATATTCACTAGAAGAGGTGATGGTATGCGTAGTAGATTTCAAGAATTTGCGGCTCGCCGCACTAAGACACGCTATGTCTTGGCGGGACTCTTAGTCGGGGGCTTAGTCGGGCTGATTGTGTCGGCCTTCCGCTTCCTGATAGGTTTTGTCCTGTCTTGGGTGGTATCGGCTTATCAGGCCATGCAGGCCAACCCTTGGCTGATTTTGCCTTATATTGCGGGGACCCTAGTCCTAGGCTATATTCTAGGCTTGATTGTCCGAAGTGAACCCTATATCAAGGGGAGCGGGATTCCACAGGTAGAGCTCCAGCTTCAAGGGCATCTAAGCCTTAACTGGTGGTCTATTCTCTGGAAGAAATTTGTGGCAGGCGGTATTGCTATTGGGTCCGGACTCTTCCTAGGCCGTGAAGGGCCCTCTATTCAATTGGGATCAGCAGTCGGTCAAGGGGTCGCCAAGGTAACCAAGAGCAATCGTGTCCAAGAAAATATCCTGATTTCCAGTGGGGCAGGGGCCGGACTAGCGGCAGCCTTTAATGCCCCTATTGCGGGCTTGCTCTTTGTCTTGGAGGAGGTCCACCATAGCTTTAGCCCGACTGTTGCCTTGACGACTTTGACGGCAACGGTGACGGCCAACTTTATTTCCCTTCATGCTTTTGGCAATCATCCAGCTCTTGATTTAGGCAATCATCTTAAATTCCCAGTCGCCTATTATGGCTATTTGGTAGTCTTGGGGATTTTCTTAGCACTTTTTGGCTGGTGCTACCAACGCGTCACCTTTGCTTTGCCAAGGCTTTATGCAAAATTAGTGCCTTGGGTTAAACCACCATTTTATGGCATTGTGGCTGGCTTGCTGATTATTCCAATTGGCATAGTCGCACCCCATATTCTAGGTGGAGGTGGTGAGCTCATCTTAGAATTAGCTCACACTAAGACGCCACTCTTAGTGCTAGCCCTTATTCTTCTGGTCCGTTTTGTATTTTCCATGGTTTCTTATGGGACTGGCCTGCCAGGTGGGATTTTCCTGCCTATCTTGTCCCTAGGTGCCTTGGTAGGTGCCTTATACGGTCAGTTCATTATCAATATTACCGGCATGGATCAGGAACTCTTGCTCTGCTTCATTTTCTTCGCTATGGCAGGGGGCTTTGCAGCCATCGGTAAAGCCCCACTAACGGCTTTACTTCTAGTTAGCGAAATGGTAGGCGGCCTCAACCAACTCATGCCGCTAGCGGTAGTGGTCTTATCAGCTTTTCTTCTTGCAGAAGCCCTTAAGATGCCACCAATTTATGAGGCATTAGCTGAAAAAATGCTGCACCAAGAGGACCTAGCCAAGACAGGTCGACGGACAACCTTTGAAGTGCCAATTTTCGTTGATAGCCCATTGGTAGGCCAAAAGGTAGCCGCTATTAAGTGGCCTGAAGATGTCTTAATCGCTACTATCCGTCGAGGTGAGAAGGAATACATTACCAAAGGCAAAATGGTCCTGCAAGCAGGCGATATTCTAATTGCGTTGACGGACGAAGGCATTGTAGGCCATATGCATCAAGCTATGAACCAACTAGCTATGCCAGCGCAAGATTCATGATAATAAAAAGGCTGAGACAGCGTCTCAGCCTTTTTGTTAGTTTTGCATTTGGCGTTTAGAGTAAAACCACCCGATTAAAATCACTAGGGCGCAGAGTAAACTGAAAACCAAAGTAGTTTGAAGGGAAGAAATCAAACTCCCACCAATGACCAGAGCAGCCCCGATAATCCCCATCACTGGAGCAAAGAGACTGGTCAGACGATTGCTAGCCAAGCCCTCGCGATTGAGTTTGATGACGCGAAGATAGAGGATGATATAGAAGATGTAGTTGAAGACAATGGTACTTGCTGACATCGCCCTTGCCCATAATCCCGAATTTTTGTGTTAGGTAATGAATCAAGAGCCAAACTAGCGTAATAGCAGTGAAGAGGACGGCAGAAGCAACGGATACCTGATATTTAGGGTGAATTCCTTCCAGCGACCTTTTTGGTAACATGCCTTTTTCAGCATAGGCATGTGGTAGACGCATCCCAGCCTCAAGAGGAGGCCGTTGAGAACCCTAACATAGAGATAATTACCACGACTAGGATTAGGTTACCGACATGTTCACCTAAGAGTGAAGTCAGGGCGTAGGTGATGGCTTGGTCACCAGTTGATAGCACGAAAGTTGCCCCCAGAATGCGGACCATGCCATAGAAGAAGAGCAAGTAAGTCAAGAGAATAATGAGCGGGCCAATAATGAAGGCACGAATCAAATCACGTTTTGGATGTTTGAGCTCGGGTGCAATAGTCACGACATAGTTCCAACCTTCATAGGTGAAAGCCAGGGGAACTAGGGCTGATAGCCAACCTAAGCCCACATTGCTCGGTTCAATTGCGGAAATACCAGCCGGAAGATTTGGCGCGGGTGCTGACCAGAAGAGACCAGCAAAGACAATCAGGGCCAAGGGCACCATCTTGACGAACATGGTTAGGGTTTGGAAGTAACCCCCGAGGACACGAGAGAGGACATTCAAGGCCATGAAGAAGAGGGTATAGGCCATACCTAAGAGCACTTGCTGACCTAGGTTAAGGTCAAGATTGAAGAGTATGCCGGTGTAGATGGCAGAAGCCCAAGACACAACAGCAACCACACTTGGAATCATGACGAAGGCTAAGAACCAACCATAGCCAGTCGCTAAGCGAGAAGAAATAAAGCGGTCTAAGTAAGCCACAACTCCACCACTTGAAGTCTCTAATTTAGCAAATTCTGACAAGGATAGGGAACCAAAGACGATATTGCTAGCCCCAATGGATAGGACCAGTAAGCCTAGGGCTAGGCTACCACCCGTATAGGTCAGGATGTCATCAGCCTTGAAGTAAATCCCTGAACCGACCACAATCCCAATTATCATCGCTACAGCTGTTAAGAGGCTGTAGGCTTTTTGGTTGATTCATATATATACCTCCTAATATCAAAAGATGAATTACTCTACATTATACGCTTTAGGCCTTGGCGCACAAGAAGAATTTGAATAAAGTGGCAAAAATGAGAATTGGATGAGTTCCAATCGGTTCTGAGCGTTTTTATACTGGAAATATGTGTAAAAATCTACTATAAATATGACAAAAGTCCCTTTAGTGATTAATCAGCACATAGAGAAGGTAGCAAAATAAGATAGTAAAATATTTGCTAGGCGCTTACAATTATATTAGGTAAGTATGATTACTTTTATGAGGAGGAGAGGCGTATGGAGCTCCAAAGCCAAACGCTTATCGGACATTTTGTCTGCAATCATCAACAGTTTTACTTAGACCGGCTGACCAATAGACAGACGGGAAAGACCTATGCATTAAGTGAGAGTGAGCCCTTTGTCATTCATTGGCAAGAGGGGGGGCAACTAGCCGCCAGCGAGATGAAAGCTCAACTTGAGAAGGAGACCGCAGAAGCCATTCAGGTAGATTACCAAGGTGACCTAGCGCGAGTCAAGGTAGTCTATGAGCTAATAGACGGTTACCTCAAATGCAAGGTTAGCCTCTTAGAGGCTAAACAGGCGATTAATTTCCTAGATTTATCGGCCATGACCTTCCAGGAGGATGCCAAGTTTTATCCACCAAAGGAACAAGAGGCAATTCCTGAGATGGCAGGATTTAGTGGTTACTATGTGGCCTGTGGCCAGCCAGTCTACGCCAATAGTTTCTTCTTAGGGATGGAATTTCCCCTAGCAGAGAACCGCCTAGAAGAAGGCCGCTATTGGTCCCGCTACTATCTAGGGCGAAAGGTGACTTCAGACCAACCAGTGAATTTACATGCGACGGTTATAGGGTCAGCAGCAAGCCCTGAATTTTCAAGCATCCAACAAGCCTTTTTCGCTTATATCGATAGCATTGCATTACCCAACCACTTCCGCCTACAATATAATTCCTGGTACGACCATATCCTGGACATCGACGAGGACAAGATTATGACTTCCTTTGCTGCCATACGAGCAGGTTTCAGTGATTATGGGGTGCCACTGGATACCTATGTGGTGGATGACGGCTGGGCCAATTATGAGAGCTTTTGGGAATTCAACGAGAAATTTCCGCTTGGCCTCTCACGTATCAAGGACCAAGTAGCTAGCTATGGCGGCCAGCTTGGCCTTTGGATGGGGCCGCGGGGTGGCTATGGTGGCACGCAGCTGACCATGAGCAATTGGCTCAAGGCTCATCCAGAATTAGGACTAGGGACTAAAAATGAGCGGACTCAAGACGTCAATGTGGGCGACCCGGCCTATTTGGATGCCTTAGAAGCTAAGCTTCTAGCCTATCAGGACCAGTATGACCTGTCTTATTGGAAGCTAGACGGCTTTTTGATTGAGCCTGCTCAGGATGATGCCTCTGGTCCCCATGGCATGCACCAGATGACCGCAACCTACGAACGTTTGATTAAGCTCTTCCAGAACTTACGGTCCGCCTATCGTCAAAAACATGCCCAAGACCGTGATGAAGAAGGGGCGCAGCGAGACCTATGGCTGAATTTAACTTCTTACGTCAATCCAAGCCCATGGTGGCTAGCCTATGTCAATAGCCTTTGGATTCAAGTTTCTCAGGATACAGGCTATGATTCACTTGGGGAGACCGATTTGGCTCGCATGATGACCTATCGGGATGATCGTTATCACGCCTTCATTCGCGGGCGAGCTATCCAAGTACCACAGAAATATTTCTATAACCATGAGCCAATCTTTGCTCATCGGGCGACTGCAGGGCTCTTAGACCACCCAATTCAGGCCAGTGTCAGTGAATTCCGCGACTATCTCTACTTTATTGGGACGCGCGGCAATGCCTTCTGGGAGTGCTATTACTCCTACGACCTCTTCGACCATGAGCGTTGGCGTGCCAATGCTGAGGCTATTCGCTGGGTACAGGATAACTATGATGACTGCCTTAAGAATAGTCGCTTTATCGGCCATAAGCCGGCTGACCATACGGGGCTGTATGGCTACCGCTGCTTGAGCGATGACGGGCGTCGCGTCATTCTGTCGCTACGTAATCCGACAGCTCAACCTCAAACCTATGTTTTAGGGGATGGCGAGCTCCAGACCCTCATGCAAGTTGCAGGGCGAGCAAGCTTGGAACGGACGGAAAAGCATATTTGGCAGGCTACTTTAGCGCCTCAGGAACTGGTCATCTATCAACTGACCTATGCTGATCCCATGGTTGGCTCAAGAACTTAGAATGTAAAAAAATCCGCACTAATTGAGTGCGGATTTTTTATGTTATCATACCCTCAGTTAACGATAGCGCCGACGCCATTCCATAGGTGTCATTCCCTTGACACGTTTGAAGGCCGAAGAGAAGTTGAACTGATTGCTGTAGCCGATTTGCTCGGCAATGTCGCGAATGGAACGATTGGTTGAAGCCAAGAGCTCGCAGGATTGGTTGATACGATAGGTCAAGATAAACTGCGAAGGTGTCATGTGGAGCTCTTGCTTGAAGAGACGGGTGAAGTAATTGCGGTTGAGATGGCAGATGTCTGCCAGTTGATCCACGCTGGGGTTGTCCGTATAGTGGTCCTGGATATAGTGGATGGCCTCTCTAATATAGAAGGAATGAATCTCGTTAGGACGCTGCTGAGGACTGTGCTTGGAAAAGCGAATCAGATGATCAACTAAGAGATAGAGCTGGGCAATCAGAAAGGACTCATGCTGGGAGTGGTTGCGGATGATGGTCTCCAAGGTGTCTTTGATACTAGAGATAATCATGGGCTTATGAGGCGTAAAGATCAGATTGTTAGCATTCAAACCTGCCTGGCGCATGAAATTAGCAGCCTTGAGTCCGTTGAACTCAATCCAACAATAGGTCCAGGGATCGTCTTGGTCAGCAGTATAGGAACAGACCGTGTTAGGGGGCATGAGAAAGCCTTGGCCTGGTCCCAGTTGAATGGCCTCGTGCTTCTCATTCTCAAGAAAGCTCCCCCGCCCCGACAAGATGTAGTGGAAGAGGTAATTATGGGTCAGGGTGGGCCCATAATGATGCTAGGGGTCACACTTCTCCTTACCAAACTGAATGGGGTAGAGATCAACAGAAGATATATTATGGAAAACGTAAAACTCTTGCTCGGACATGGATATCACCTCGTCTGATAGAAGTTGTAATACTATTATAATGCTAGTTAGCTTAGATAGTCAATTTAGATATGTTGTGTATATGGTAAAAATTTGTGTAGCTAAGTTAGAAATGGAGACAAGAAAGGGGAAGCCAAATCTGCTCATATCTATGAATTGGCTTAGCCTTAACCAATGCTGAGACAGTGATAAGTGTTCTCGATTAGTAAAGTTCATAGTAGGGAGGAAACAAAAAGTTTTGTGCTAAAAATATCGGGAAGAAACATTCAACATCCAAAAGTCAGCAGAAAGTTGACAAAATACAAGATGTGAATAGTTGAAATGTTGATTTATCAGGTTTTTATCGGGTGTATAGGGTTAAATCTAGCGAGAAGGAAAAAGGGAGAAAGCTTTACCAAGCTTTGAGAACTTTGGTATAATGATGCCATATTAATAGTCTATTAATTAAAGTCCTAACGGCATTAGGCTGGTTAGGTCAGACTGTGAGGTAAGGAAAATGACAGAAGAAGTCAAGCAAAGCCACCAACCAGGCTTTGAAAGATACATGAAGGTCTATACGGCTTTGAGGCTGATAACCCTCGTGACAGGGATTTATATGTTAAAACTCCCAGTCATATGGTTAGTATACTTAGGCCGTCTGCTAGCCTTTTATTGGTTGATGACAGGTTGGAAAACCAACGATAGCCGACGTTTCAACTATGGCTTTATCCTAGATACTATCTTGTCAGTACTTGAACTTTCGGTTTGGGTGGTAGGGCTACTTGTGGCGTGGCCATACGTAATTTTGGCATTATCCTATGCGCCAATGTTTTTGATTTTTATAACTCCAATTATAGTGTGGACAGTACTTTTTATAGCCAAGCGTCGCTTTGATTCAGACTGATAGGGGACTATAGGCTGATAAAGGCTCAGAGATTAGTTTAATTTATAGGTATAGGAGTGATTTAATTGATGGACGAAGCTAAAAAGACGAGCAAATCCGAATTTAACCAATATATGACTGCTTACACTGCTTTGCGAGTATTGACGCTGATAACAGGATTAATTTTATTGTCGTTCCCATTTGTATTTCGGTTTGTATACTTTGGGCGCCTATTGGCTTTCTGTTTGTTGATGGTAGCGTGGAAAGACTATGATGAATCAAACTTTAAAATAGGCTACCGTTTGGACCTGATTTTGACAATCGCAGAATTTGTTTTGTGTCTTCTTTCATTCACATATTTCCCATTATTCCAATTTGCTTTATATGTAAGCAATGGGCTTGTCCTGATTTTATTGCTAATACCTATCATAATCTGGCTAGCGCTTCTGAGCGCCAAGAACCGCTTTGAGGAAGCCAAGGATGTCTGGCTATATGAAATGGAAATTAAGAGGTTCAACCGTCAATTGCAAGATTAGTAGGGGGCCTAATAACAGAATAAATCGAGAAAGATAACTAAGCAGGCTTCGAAGGATTCATGGTCTTATATACTGTTTTAAGAATTTATTTATCGTACTAGTTCTCTTTATATTAGAGTTATCGCCAGTCTACATACAGTGCTGTCTTGCCTAGTTCTAACGAGGCAAAGCCAGTAAGAGTTAATATCCCTAAGAGGAGGAAAATATATGCAAGTTAACAGGTCAGTATCTAATCAGCAAGGTTGGTTGCTTGAATGCCAACTGGTTTATCTTTTATTCCGGCTTAGCCGAGTTGTCTTTGGTTCTGTCATGGTAGGACGGATTGGGCAGAGTGATTTGTGGAACCTATTGCTGGAGGAACTCATCTTTTTATTACCACTAGTATTAACCTGGTTAGGCTATAAATCACAGCAAGCTTGGTGTCATTACTTAGCGGGTGCGACCAATGCCGGTATCGTAATCCATTTCTTCGCAAGCCATGATATTCGAGAGTTATCCGTCTTTTTCCACCCTATCGCTTTCTTGGCCATCTGTACAATTCTCTATATTCCTGTAGTGCCAGTGCTTTATTGTGCCTATCAGCAATTTTTGGTAGGGCGTGAACTTAGCAAGCGGGAGTCTCGATTAAAGCTAGCTACAACCATGGGGACTAAATCGCTTGATCGTGTTTTATTAGGCTATCTCTTCGTTAAAGGATGGCTGATGGTCGTTATGCGTTTGCAATATTTCCTTGGACTGACATATCTGTTAGTAATTGCCTTATGGTTAGCGACAATCCACTTAACATGGTGGGGCTACCGCCATCATCGCTCGGACTTGCTTAAGCTTGCTTGGATTTTAGATGTAGTTTATCTCCTGATGGGGATTTGGCCTTTTGTGGCGGCTCCGATTTTTTATAATTTGAACTATTACGAGACCTGGATGAAAGTAATCTTCAACCTAGGCTGGTCTGTTCTATTCTTGATAGGACTACCGGCACTAGCTCTATTGCTTTTATGGAAGCTCAAGGCTAGCGTTAAGGGCTATGTCTTTGGCGTGACGTCCCATTACCAAGGGGCAGAGGCCTATCAGTTACAAGATTTAGACCAAGTAATGACTCAAGCAGAGACCTTATCTGGACAATCGATTGAATGTCGAATGACCACTAATGAGAAGGGCTTTTTAGGACAAGTAGGGGATGCTTACTGGTTTACTTTCAGTCAGTCTACTGGTGGGGAAGCCACAGCTAAAGTTCTGCGAGTGCGCGTTCAGGGGAAAGCCCCACAGGCTATCAGCAGTTGGCAGGGAGTCCTAACGCTTCGTGGACAAGTAGGCTATCATGAAACAGACAATCAGACCATTCCCAACGGTTGGTTTCTAGATGCAGACTGGCTTGCTTTTGTTCCAGACAAGAATTAAGAGCTGATTTGAGAAAGTGCGGGTGAGTCCGCACTTTTTTGGCTAGTCGGTTAATGACGCCTTTTGGGGAGTCTGTTATAATAAAGAAGACTAGAGGAAAGGAGAGCCTGCCATGGAACCCATAGTAGATAAAGCACGCCAGGACCGTGCCTTTGCCTTATTTTTAGTCTTTAAGGTGCTGGCCGGTTTATGGATATACCAGAACATCTTTAACTGGGACTTCATTAACTTGCCTTTTGCTGCCTGGCTACTAGCTATGGCAGTCATCTGGCTGGCTTGGTTATACCAATCTGGGTCCAGTATGAGATGGGCCTATCGATTGGAGTGGCTAGGGCTAGTGGTGCTTTGGGGGCGTCTGCTGATGGGGTTGCTTGTGCCAGGACAAGGAAGCACAAAACTAAGGACTGCCTACGAAGTCGACTTGATGATTCGGTCAGGTGTCTTCTTCCTAGCTTCACTATTTTGGAGCCATCGCCTTAAGAACTTCGCCCAAGCTTGGCCTAAACCAGAAGGGGTTCGAAATAAGAAGCAAGTGGCCTTGGAACGTCATCAGTTGGGCTTGGCTTACTTACAGACGGGGATGTTGCTCTATTTTTTAGTCCCTTTATTGAATAATTTGCGTTTTGGTTTTAATAATTTAGATTGGCGTGAAGCAGCGCTTCTCAATGGTCTATTAGTTTTGGGCGCGATTCTAGCGACGGTGGCTCGTTATGGTCAGACCTGGCGCCTTTATCTTGGGCTCGCCGGGGTCAATCTCCTGCTCTTCAGCCATCCTTTTCTTTTTTGGCTCATGATGCGGGGCGGTGTGGGCGTCGGTCCTGCCTATTGGCGGAGCCTGGTCTTGTACCTGCCTTTTGCCTATTTGTCGGCGCAAAGCCTATGGCTAGCGAAATGTCTGGGTAAAAAGGCGCTACAAAATAAACAGTGTGGATAGTAAAGAATGCAAAATATGTCGATGTTGTAAAATAAGTCAGATAAAAACAGGCTCATAGAGCCTGTTTTCTTTTGGATAATGACAAAAATCTCTCTCTGTTTGTGAATAAACATAGGGAAAGCTAGTTGCTGTAAGCGATTTATTGTGATATACTGTAGGCGAAAATGGGCTAGGCGTGGCTATCATGGAAAGTAGGATTCAGTGTTTGGTATAACAAAGGAGAGAATCGTATGAGTTGTATTACCAAGATCAAAAGTGCCCTAGGATCAATGACAGCGACTGAACAGATGATTGGTCGCTATATACTGGAGCACCGGCATGAAGTGTTAGATATGAATACTGTGGAGTTAGGTTTTGCTTCTGGAACATCGGGGGCGGCCTGGACTCGCTTTGCTAAGAAGATGGGTTATAAAGGCTTGCCTGCCTTAAAATTGGACTTGGCACAGGACCGGACTGATGAGGAAATGCCAGAGGTGGATCTCTTTTTAGATCCTAAAGATTGTCTGTCTAGCTCATCCATAAGACCCAAAGTATCCTAGAACAGAATCTACGCCAGACCTATGAGCTCATGGATGAAACAGATCTAGCGCAAGCCATTGATTGGATGGCTAGCGCCCATCGTCTCTTCCTCTGCGGAATTGGAGGCAGTGGCGTAGTTTGCATGGACTTGGTTCATAAGTTGACGCGAATTAATCGTCCAGTCACCTATGATCGTGACACTCATATACTAATGGCGCAAATGGCGCACTGTATGCCTGGCGATGTGGTGCTGGTAGTCAGTTATAGTGGTAGCACCCATAGTGTCAATCAAATGGCCTACCTTGCTAAGGAGCAGGGTGCCAAAATAATCGCTATCACGGGACATAATCTCAAGGCGCCCCTCGTCAGTCTTGCTGATATTTGCCTTTTCATCCCCCAAGACGAAAAAGAAATTCGCCTAGGCTCGGTTACTTCCCGAGATGGATCTTTGATTATTACCGACTTGCTCTACTATGGGGTGGCTCAACGCCAATTCCATGCAACCAAGGAGCATTTGGTTAAAACTCGGAAGATGATTCGAAAGATGGATTAAAGCAAAAGGTTGGGTTTAGGCCCAACCTTTTTTGTCCATATAGGGTGAATAAACTAGGAGCTCAAGTTCCTAATGATTAGAAGATTTTATAAGTAGATTCAGCGGATTTTTTAAAAGGTGTTTTGAAAAGAATTTATTTCGGCAAATGCTTATATAATGATGAAATAGTAATGGAATATAATTTTTCTTAAGCGGTCACGATTTTATGGTGAGTTTAGGGTTAACCCGAACTCGGTGTATAAAATTGACCCGATATAGTTACATCAATACTAGCGCTCCCTAAAAATATAAACCGTTTACATAACTAGCGAATCATGCTATACTAATTAATAACAAAATGTAAACAAAAAGGCGTAATCAAGTGTTAGGGTTGTTCTGATTAAGAAATAATAGAAAGAAGGATTCACATGGTAAAACGTTTGATTAGTGCCAACACGTCGGAAATTCTGGCCATGTCAGCAGCAGAACTAAAACAGAGTATTAAGGCTAGTGAAGGGCGAGTGATTTTGTCTGAGAATGTGGGCTTTAAGGAGTCCTACATTGGGGATATTACCAACTCAGAGATGGCTCGCGCTTTTGGGGCGGATCTCATTTTACTAAATGGGGTAGACTTACTAAACCCCGTTATATTTGCTATTGATCCTGATGCACCCAATTTTGTCGCAGAGCTCCATCGACTGGTGGGCCGCCCGATTGGCGTCAATTTGGAGCCTGTCGATCTTAACGCTAAGATGAATGAAGAACGGCAAGAATTAGTGACTGGGCGCCAGGTCAATGTGGCATCGCTACAGGCGGCCGAAGCTTTTGGTCTTGATTTTATCTGTTTGACGGGTAATCCTGGGACTGGTGTGACCAATCATACCATAGCGGAGGCCATCCGACTAACAAAGCAGCACTTCTCTGGCTTGGTTATTGCGGGGAAGATGCATGGGGCAGGTGTTGACGAGCCTGTTGCAGACTTAGAAGCGGTCAGCCAATTCATTGAGGCTGGAGCCGATATTATTTTGGCGCCGGCTGTAGGCAGTGTGCCAGGCTTCGATGAGGCGGATCTCAAGGCCATTGTTCAGCGAGCCCATCAAGCAGGGGCTCTAGTGATGAGCGCCATTGGAACTAGCCAAGAAAGCTCGGATACCGACACCATTAAGCAGATGGCTATCCGCAATAAGATTTGTGGGGTAGACATCCAGCACATTGGGGACTCTGGCTATGGTTGTTTGGCTCCTGTAGAGAACATTTTTGCCCTCAGCAAGGCAATTCGCGGTCAACGACATACCATTTCCATGATTGCGCGTTCCATTAACCGCTAATTAAGGCAATAAAAGAGCGGACCTTCTACTAGATTCAGTAGCTGGTCCGCTTATTTTTATGCTGATAAGAAGCTGGCTTTGACACAGAGGCTAGTGGCTGCCCGCGCAATATTGAGTGGGCTATAGGCCAGGGGAATGAGCCGTATTTTCTTTTGCTTATGGAAGAGCGGGGTGGTAGCCGCTAGCTCCTGGTGCAAGAGGGTGTCGACTAGTGGATAGGAGAAGAACTGGCCGTCAAGGTAGATGGCGTCACTGTCAATCAGCTGACTGAGATTGGATAGGGCGATTGACAGGTAGTGACAGGCCTGCTGAATCAATTGGAGACAGCTAGTATCGCCTAAGGCGCAGGCATCCATAATGGTAGCCAGGGTGATTGCCTCTGCTTCTGCTACTAGGCTAGGCAGGAAGGTGGATTGAGCTACCCGATAGAGGGTTTGGGCCTTAGCGATTAGACTAGATTCGCTAGCATAGACTTGCAGGCAACCCCGTTTACCACAGGTGCAGGCTTCCCCTTGTGGATTTAAAATCGTATGGCCGATTTCGCCAATCAGGAAGTTCTGACGCCCGTAGATTTGCCCTTGATACATATAGGAACAATGAATACCGTTAGCGACATGGAAGACGATAAAATTATGGTCGTTTTTGTCATCTTGGCCATAAAGTCTTTGGGGCCAGGGTCAAGCAATGAGACTTATTGTCAAAATAAAGCGGCAGGCTAAAGGCCTGGGCTAGCTCTCCCAGATTGAGATTCTGCCAATGCTGATTGTTGGATTGAATATAGGGACTCAAGTCGAAGTCCACGTGGCCCGGTAGCCCGACGCCAATGGCGGTCAAGGGAAAGTCAGGATGTTGCGCTATAAATTGATGAATGAAGTCAGCTAAGTCAGCGCTAGTCGGGTAGTTACCTAGTTGTTGGAAGGTCATGCTGTAGTCGCTAGCTTGAATCTCGCCAAGATTATCCGTAATGACCAAGGCTAGGTATTTTTCAGAGATTTCGACACCTAGATAGTAGGCACGATAGGGCATAAGACTAAGTAAGGTTTTTTTCCGGCCTACAGTATCATCTTCAGCTTCCCCAACTTCATAGACGAGTTCTTGTCGAATTAAATCCCCGATAATAGCCCCCGTGGTAGCAGGCGTTATGCCTGTTTCTTTGGCAATATCAATACGTGATAGTGGTGCTTTTGCATATAGTTTATCTAAGATGGTGGCCCTTAAGGCGGCTTGTTTTTTAGTTAACGTCATGGATAATCACTCCCTCTCGAATATCATAACAAAAAACAAGCATAGCCTCAAATGTAAACGTTGACGAAAAACCCTTTCAACCCTATAATAGTAATAGAAAGTAAATAATAAATTAAGAATCGGTTCCGTTCACGCCTACTTGTTTACATTTTTCAAAAATAATAGGAACCGATTATTTTTCTTTCGAATTATAAGGAAAGGGTGTTGTAAATGGAAACCAAGCAAATCATGTTAGTCTGTGCCGCTGGCATGTCGACTAGCCTCATGGTATCCAAGATGGAAAAGGCAGCGCAAGATCAAGGGTTAGATGCCCATATCTTTGCAGTGCCAGTGCCAGAAGCCAAGGAATATCTCCAGAACAATGCAGTAGATGTCTTATTGTTAGGCCCCCAAGTCCGCTATTTGAAGAACGAGTTTTCCGCTGACTTGTCAGCCCGTGGCATCCCAGTGGAAGTCATCCCCATGACAGATTATGGCATGATGAAAGGTGATAAGGTCCTGGCCTTAGCCGTAAGTCTCATGGAATAAAGGAGCAAGCCTATGTCACAAGAAGCCGCATTAGAAGTAGCCATGCAGTTAATTATGTATGGCGGTGAAGCCAAGTCCTGTGCCATCGAAGCCATGGCGGCAGCTAAGAAGCGAGATTTCCAGGGCGCGACGGAGCGAATGGCAGCGGCTCGAGCAGCCCTCTTAGAAGCCCATCACGCCCAGGCCGGAGTCTTGGCTCAAGAAGCGCAAGGGATTGAGCAGCCCCTCAGTCTCTTCATGATTCATGGTCAGGATCATCTCATGACCAGTATCGCCTTTGTCGATTTAGCTCAGGAATTAATCGAAGTCTACCAAGTCTTAGCCCAATAAGTGGCTGAGGAGCTGTCCAAGCTAGATTGGTAGACATCCAAACCGTGGTTTTAATTAATTTATGTAAAAATTTAAGGAGGAATTATCATGGCAAGTTTAGTCGATCGTTGGCAAGAGCGTCTGATGCCTATCGCCAACAAAGTCGGGAACCAACGGTTCCTTGTTGCACTTCAGGGATTCTTTTATTGGGACCATGCCGGTTATTATGGCCGGATCATTCGCTCTCATGATTAATGCCTTTTTGGCCGATTTACCTGGCCAATTTGGCAATACCTTCATCCCGCAGACTTTTGGTTGGTTGATTGATATCAACTACATCCTCTTCAAAGGGTCTATCCCAATTGTTGTCTTTCTCTTTCTCTTTAACTTTGGTGTTAATATCGCCAAGATTTACAAGGTGGATACAGTCTCCGCTGGTTTGGTGGCTGTTGCTTCCTACGTCATTACCATTGCCAATACGGTAACGCAGAACTTTAAGCTAGAAAATGTTGACTCTAAGGCCTTAGCTGGACTTCTGGGCGATAAGCTACAAGGTGTAGCAGTTCAAGGGGAGGAATTAGCGGTTACGGTACGTAATGCCATTCCGCTTGACCAAATCGGGGCCAAGGGTTACTTTACAGGGATTATCATTGGTTTCGTATCGGTCATCATCTTCTGTAAGGTCATGAATCGGAACTGGACCATTAAGTTGCCAGATTCAGTACCACCTGCTATCGTTAAGCCATTCCTATCCATCATTCCGGCAGCCATTGCCATGTATGTAGTCGCCATTGCCACTTATGCCTTCAATCAATTGACCGGTGAATTGATGATTACCTGGGTTTATAAGGTCTTACAAGCGCCACTGCTTAATATGTCGCAAAGCTTCTTGGCTGTCCTCATTATTGTCATCTTAAACAAGATTTTCTGGTTCTTCGGCCTCCACGGCGGCAATGTCTTGGCGCCTGTTATGTCCAGTCTCTTCGGGGTGACCATGCTAGCCAACTTAGAAGCCTACCGCGCTGGTACCACTATTCCTTATCTATGGACAGATAACTCCTTCGGTGCCTTTGTCTGGTTTGATGCCATTGGCTTAGCTATCTCCATTCTCTGGATGGCACGTAGTCGTCATTTGCGTGAAGTGGCTAAGTTAGGGATCTTCCCTATGGTCTTTAACATTGGGGAACCTGTCATGTACGGGGTGCCAATCGTTCTTAACCCAATTATGTTCATCCCATTTGTCCTCAGCCCAGTGCTGATGGTAACAGTGGCTTATTTTGCGACAACGATGGGCTTGGTAGCACCGGTTACTCAGAACGTAACTTGGGTAATGCCACCTGTCCTCTATGGTTTCTTCGCAACAGCCTTTGACTGGCGGGCTATTGTCCTGTCCTTGATTAATATCGGGATTTCCACTGCCGTCTACTATCCATTCGTTAAGATTGCTGATAAACAACAGGAGATGGGCGCATGACACAGTTCGAAATTCGCGACCAATTCTATTTAGACGGTCAGCCCTTCAAAATCTTGTCAGGAGCAATCCAGTATTTCCGTCTGCATCCAGATCAATGGGAAGATACCCTCTACAATCTCAAGGCGCTAGGTTACAATACCGTCGAAACCTACATCCCTTGGAATTTGCATGAGCCTCATGAAGGGGTCTTTGAAGACGGCAGCTTGCTGGATTTCAAAGCCTACTTTGACCTAGTCAGCCGTATGGGACTTCACTTGATTGTCCGCCCCTGTCCCTATATTTGTGCGGAGTTTGATTTTGGGGGCCTTCCTGCTTGGTTGCTCAACTATCCTGGCATGCGATATCGCACCTATGATCAGGCCTTTCTGTCCAAGGTAGCGGCTTATTATGATTGGCTCCTACCACAGCTAGTACCTTATCAGTTCACTCATGGGGGCCCCATCTTGATGATGCAAGTCGAAAACGAGTATGGTTCCTATGCAGAAGACAAAGACTATTTACGGGCCGTGGCCCAAATGATGCGTGACCGGGGGATAGATGTGCCACTCTTTACCTCTGATGGCACCTGGATTGAAGCGCTAGAGTCCGGCACCTTGATTGAAGATGATATCTTTGTCACCGGTAACTTCGGCTCGGATGCACCGGGCAATACCCAAGCCCTCCAAGCCTTCTTCGACCGTCATGGCAAGCAATGGCCACTTATGTGCACGGAGTTCTGGGATGGTTGGTTCAACCGTTGGAATGAGCCTATTGTCCGCCGTGACCCAGAGGACTTGGCCCATGATGTTAAGGAAATGATGGCTGTCGGCAGTGTCAACCTCTTCCTCTTGCGAGGCGGGACCAACTTTGGCTTTATTAATGGCTGTTCTGCGCGCAAGCATCGGGATCTCCCGCAGGTCACTTCCTATGATTTCGATGCCCCAATTAATGAATGGGGCCAACCAACTGCCAAATATTATGCAGTTCAGCGGGTGACCCATGAGCTTTTCCCAGACTCTACCTCAGTTTTGAGTCGCGTAGTGCTCAGGCTAGAGCCTATGGCACCTATCCAGTGCTTACGGGCCGACTTGTTAGAAGTCGCCGACCAGTTAGGAACCGGCCAAGAAGTGGACTACCCTAGCCATGGAAGCCTTAGGCCAACACTATGGTTATACTCTATCGGACGCGGGTCGCACACCATGGCCATCCGGAACGACTTAAAATCATCAATGCTCATGACCGGGTTCAAGTCTTTATCCAAGGCAAGCATCTCGTGACCCAATACCGAGAAGACATTGGCGATGAAGTGCTCTTTGATACCGACCAGGCCACTGCTCAAGTTGATGTCTTGGTAGAAAATATGGGGCGCGTCAATTACGGCTTCAAACTCAATAGTCCAACCCAATCTAAGGGTATTAAGGGCGGAGTTATGATTAACCACCAGTTCCGCAAAGGCTTCAGACAATATGCCCTAGAATTCAAGCCAGACATGCTAGCAGCGGTTAGCTACCATGAAGGTCCGCGACCTACACAACCAGAGAGTCCTCATTTCTATCGCTTCAAGGTTGAGATGGATCAGATTCAGGATACCTTTATTGATTGCTCTGCCTATGGTAAGGGTTGCGTCTGTGTCAATGGCTTCAACCTTGGCCGTTACTGGTCTCAGGGGCCTATCCAATACCTCTATGTTCCGTCAGGCTTCCTCAAGGCTCACAACGAGTTCGTGGTCTTTGAGACGGAGTCGGTGCCAGTAGAGAGCTTGAATTTAGTAGATCAGCCTGTTTATCGTCCAGAAGAAGGGGAGGCTGAGGCATGAAGACCTTAAACTTAGGAGGTCAGCTAGCAGGGGCAAGTGCCATTGCCTTAGGTTGTATGCGTATGGATAGCCTAAGCTTGGCTGACAGCCAAAAGGTCCTAGCAACCTGCCAGAACCTAGGGATTAATTTCTTCGACCATGCTGATATTTATGGCAAGGGTCAATCTGAATCACGTTTTGGCCAAGCCTGGACAGGCCTCGGCCTAGCTCGCCAGGACCTCTTAATCCAATCCAAATGTGGCTTGGCCGATGTCTGGTCTAACTACCATTTCGATTTCTCCAAAGCCCACATTATCCAAGCGGTGGAAGGCAGCCTCAAGCGACTTCAAACAGATTACCTAGACGTCTTGGCCCTGCATCGGCCAGATGCCTTGATGGAACCGGAAGAAGTAGCCGAGGCCTTCCATGACCTTCATCAGTCGGGTAAAGTCCGCTACTTTGGCGTCAGCAACCAGAATCCAGGACAAATAAGTCTCTTGTCTTCTTACTTAGATCAAGCCCTCATTGTCAATCAGTTGGAATTTGGGCCAGCCCACACGGTGCTTTTAGATGCTAGCTTGAATGTCAACACCAAAGACTCGGAAAGTATCAATCGTGATGGTGATGTCCTCAATTATTGTCGCCTTCATCAGGTAACCGTTCAGGCTTGGTCGCCTTTCCAAGTGGATTTACACCAAGGCCCCTATATGTTACATCCAGACTATCAGGACTTAAGGGATTGTTTAGCTAGCTTGGCTTTAAGCTATGGTGTCAGCTCGGATGCCTTGGCTCTAGCTTGGATTCTACGCCATCCTGCTAAAAATGCAAGTCTTAGTAGGTTCCATGCGCTCTTTGGCGCTTAGTGGATTTGGCGCAAGCCTGTCGCATTGACGTCAGTCGTGAGGACTGGTATCGTATCTATAAAGCGGGGAGCAATCGGCTCCCTATAGTAAGTTAGTCACCATCCTATGCTACCTAGCATAGGATGGTGTTTGTCTATTTTGGATAGGGTAATTTTATTGGGGTTTAGCGGGGCACCATGTTATAATAGGATTAATATATTGTCTCTATTATTTGCTCTTGTCTTGTAAATGAGGTGATAAGAATGAAAATTGCGTGGTTCTGTATACCAGCTCAAGGCCATACCAATCCAACTCTAGGTTTGGTGCGCTATGTGGTGGAGGCCGGGCACCAGGTAACTTATTTTTCCTTTGAGCGCTTCAGACAAGCCATTCAGGCGACAGGTGCTCAATTTGTGGCTTGTGATGACTCTGGGGATTTTGACTTGGGCCTAGATGAGCGTGAGAGCTCAGACCGCTCAGGCAAGGACTTGGCTTTTGCCACACATTTGCTAGTCCAATCTACCTTGGCGCTTGAGGGGCCAGCTCTCGAGGCTTTGAAAGAACTCCAACCGGATCTAGTTGTGGGGGACTCGATGGCAACCTGGGCCAAGCTCTTGGCTAAGAAATTGGGTCTACCTTATGTTTGCTCCAACACGACCTTTGCCTTCAATAAGGAGTCCTCACGTTATATGAGGCAGAGTATCTGGGCCTTATTGAAATTGCTCTGGTCCATGCCAAGTATTAATCGCGAGCTCAATCGCTTGCGGGAGCGAGGCTATGAAATTGGTAGTGTCCTAGACCTAATTCAAAATGATGAGGCTACCCCTACCCTGGTCTATACTTCCCCTTACTTTCAACCATGTTGGGACAGCTTTGGCTCCAACTATCGCTTTATTGGGCCGTCAATTCGACCGGTTGAAAAAACCCTATCCTAAGACACGAGCCAAGACCATCTACGTGTCCTTGGGGACAGTCGTTCATAATGAGGACTTCTATCGTGCTGTAATAGAGGCCTTCAGGGATTTGCCGGACTACCAAGTCATCATAGCTTTAGGCCAGAGTGAGCTTAGTGACTGGCAGGGCTTGCCTGACCATATAGAAATTCACGATCGAGTAGACCAAATGGCGGTATTGGCCATTGCGGACGTCTTTATGACCCATTGTGGTATGAATTCTGCCTCAGAAGGGCTCTATCATCAAGTGCCCCTTATTCTCTGCCCCCAAACGCCTGAACAAGGAGCCGTAGCCAAACGGACTGCTGAATTGGGAGCCGGTTACTGGCTCAAGCTCATGACACCAGCCACCATTCGGCATGCCGTCCTAACCGTCTTGGAAGAGCCTCATTATCGTGATGCAAAGGGACGTGTGCCAAGAGCTTTAAGGCCAGTGGCGGTTATCAAGAAGCCCTTGCCTTTATGGAGCAAGTGGCCCAAAACACTTAAGTATCAGGTGCTCTACCGAATGGTAGAGCGCCTTTTTTGATAGCTTAGCTAGGAAAAGCCGAACGTTTAAGGCCTCCGCTACTAAGACCGGCAAACAGGGCTAGTAGCGGACTGGCGACTATGATAGAATGAAAGAAGTGAATGAATCCGGTTTAGAAAGGGGGACGCGCAGTGCGGCGTTTGGTACAAGGATTAGTAATTTTGGTAGGGGTAATGGCTGCCCTGTGGGGGATACGCCATCATTTGGAGCAGGCCCTTCATACAACCGCCCAAGGGGTGGAACGTCAGCCCCTCTATATCTTTAACTGGGGGGATTATATTGACCCTGAACTGATTACTGCCTTTGAAGAAGAGACCAATTATCGGGTTATCTACGAGACCTTTTGATTCCAATGACGCTATGGAAGCCAAGCTTAAGCAAGTGGAACACCCCTATGATTTAGTCTTTCCTAGTGAGTCGATTGTTGCGCGTCTTAAAAATCAGAACTTACTCAAACCGCTAGATTATAACCGCTTAGAAGGGACAGAGCATCTAACACCTTGGTTGCTCAACCATGCTTTTGATCCAGGTAACCAGTATAGCTTGCCTTATTTCTGGGGGACCTTTGGGATTATGGTGAATACAGAGCAAGTTGACCCACCACTATTGAGAATTGGTCGGATTTATGGAAACCAGAATTTAAGAATTCTATCCTAGTCCTAGATGGCCATCGCGAGACTCTGGGGATGGCCTTGCAGGCGCGCGGCTATTCGCTTAATAGCCAAGATCCAGGGGAGTTAGCCATTGCCGGCACCTACCTCAAGGCATTGGCTCCTAATGTTCGAGCAGTCTTGACCGATGAAATCAAACCACTCATGCGCTTAGGCGAAGCGCCGATTGGCATGGGTTATTCCGGCGATGCTGCCAGTGTCATAGCGGACAATCCTAATATTGTTTATATCGTGCCAAAAGACGGCTCGGCTGTATGGACAGATAATTTCGCTATTCCTAGCACCAGTAAAAATGAAGCCGGAGCCTATGCCTTCATTAATTTTATGCTACGACCAGAAAATGCTGCTAAAAACGCAGAATATGTAGGTTACGCCACGCCAAACGAGTCAGCTAAGGCCTTACTACCTAAAGAGACGCTGGACAACCCCGCCTTCAATCCGCCTGCTGAGATCTTGCAACAACTCGAACATTACGAGTTCCTACCGGCGGATGTCATTAAGGAATTTAACGAACAATTCTTAGGCTTTAAGATGGCCTTATAGGAGGAAATCATGCACTATCTATTGAAGACACAGGCCCTCTATAACCCGACTAAGGGGACCATCGGGCCAGCCCTTGTGGAAATTCGTGACCAACGAATTGCGGCTGTCTATGAGCCGGATAATCAAGAAGCGATGGGAAGCCATGCTAATCTTGCGGCTCTAGTGCCAGAAGCACTCAAGCACTTGCCGCTCAAGGACCTAGGTCAGCAAATGTTGCTACCTGGCTTTATTGATGCGCATGTCCACTTCTATCCTTCTAGCTTGATTCAAGCGGGGATTTTGGGGCAAGTAGGCGGGGCGACGCCCGAAATAGTCGCGCGCCAAGCCCAGGACCTGCCCTTGCGCCAGGGTTGGCGCTTAGGCATTGGTTGGTATGCTAGCGAGTTTCAACCGTCTCAGCAACCCCATCGTTGCACGCTTGACCGTTACTGTTCGGAGCCGACTATGCTCTTGTCCGGCGACGCCCACTCTATTTGGCTCAATACCGCGCCCTTGGAGGCTTTGGACTTGAATCCTGATAATGTTGTGACCCTGTCAGGTCAGGCTCTAGTTGATGAGGCAGATGGCTAATTAACGGGCACCTTCCTAGAAGTCCGCAGTCTACTATCAGACGGAGGTCTTCCGACGCTTCCATGAAGAAGCAGTGCTAGCAATGCAAGATTTTAGTCGTCACCTTCATGCTATGGGGGTAACGGCTGTAGGGGATGTCGCCATTACGGGTGAGAGTCCTGATGATATGGTCTATCCGGAACTCTATGAACGCGCCCTGGCCCAGGTTCCTCTGCGTCTCAGCTTCTTCCCAGCTATGCGGGCCAATCGTGAGCCTCTGCGCCAACTCTATCAGCGCTATCGTGGCCCTTGGCTACAAATGGGTGGGGTCAAGCAGTTTTTTGACGGCGTGACTTCTTCTCATACAGCCTATCTCAAGTCAGAGTATCCTGAGCCCTATTACCCGGGAGATGTGGGTGGGCCCTTAATCCCGATTGAGACCCAGCATGACCTTATCTTAGCTGCTAGCCAAGAAGATTGGCCGATGCGGATTCACGCCATTGGTGACCGGGCCATTGAGTTGACCTTGACCTATTACAAAGAAGCCCTAGCCAAATTTCCCCTCAGTCTAGGTAAATTCCACACCATTGAGCACCTAGAAGTAATGGATTGGGCTGATTTAGACCTAGTGGCCCAAGAGCAACTAGTGGTTTCTGTTCAACCAAGCCACCTGATGGTAGGCTATGATAGCTTGGATGAAGAAGTAGGACCTGAACGTGCTAAGCACATGTTTCCTTTTAAGGAATTCTTGAAGCAAGGTGCAACTCTGGCCTTTGGAACCGACACGCCCGTAGTGGTCAATGTAACACCATTGGAGAGTCTGCATTACGCAGTCCACCGCCAGACCTGGGACGGGCTACCGCCTCAAGGCTTGATGCCAGAACAACGCTTGACACTTGAAGAGTCCCTCTATGCCCATACACTTGGGGCAGCTAAGGCCTTAAGTCGAACCGATATTGGGGGAATGGAAGCCGGTATGTGGGCAGACCTAGTTGTCCTATCCCACGATTTGCGAAGCGTCAAGGACTGGCGACAAGTCAAAGTGACCGCCACCTATTTGGCCGGTCAGCAAGTTTATTAAGATTATAGAAACTGAGGCTTGATTAAGTCTCAGTTTTGCTTTTAAGAATGCCTTAGCAAAGGGCTTTTGGTGGAACCAGTTCTGCATATTGTAGGCAAAAAGATGGATTTGTAAAGGAAATACCCTTGAATTTAGGTAGCGCATACATTATAATGTAGGTAATAAGTGGTGTAACTATTAGATTAGGCATAACTTTCCCATATAGGGAAGGTTGTGCCTATTTTTGTCGAAAGGGGAGGTGCGCAGTGAAAGTCATTCAATCACTCAACCAGAATGCTGTCTTAGTCGCCAGAGATGATGGGGCGGAATTGGTAGCATTAGGGAAAGGTGTGGGGTTTGGCAAGAAAAAAGGGGACACCATTGACCCAACTGCTGTGACAAGGGTCTTTAGTTTAGCGTCTAGTTACCGTCAGGAACAGTTGCTAGGCTTAATTAAGGAACTGGAACCATGGGTGTTCGAACTAGCTCAAGACATTACCATCATCGCTGAGGCCTGTTTGAAGAAATCCTTGATGGACACCTTCATTTTTACCATTGCTAAACATTTGCAATATGCCTTGGACCGGGAGCCTAATGAAGAGGGCGATTACGACCCTTTCCAGTACCAGCTCCATTATCTTTATCCGGATGAGTATCAGGCGTCGGCCGAGGCCATTGTCCAGGTCAATGCCAAGTATCAACTTCGACTGGCCCAGGAAGAGGTTTCCTTCCTGACCTTGCATCTGGTCAATGGCCAGATTGATCAGGCGGGCTTCCATAATGTAGTAGAACTGAGCGAAATCCTTAATCGTTTGATTCAAGTGATTGAGACTCAGACGGGAGAGCCCCTTGATAAGGAATCCCCCGACTATGGGCGCTTCGTGGTTCATATCCGCTACTTCCTGATTCGGACCCTAAGCCATCAGACGGGCCAAGAGGCCGTCTCGCCGGAAAAAATCGAAACTGTCTTAGAGACGACTGCAGGAGTCTTTCCCCGGGAATGGGACCTAGTGAAGGTCCTTAAGGAGACACTGCAAGAGGAATTCAATCTAAGCTTTGGTCAGGATGAAGATTTTTATCTCTTATTGCATCTTGTACGTATTCTAGGAAGGAAGTGACCCGAATGGGGGTTGTAGCAAGTTTAATTCAGTCGGAATTGATTGATTTGGCGTGTGAGGAGACAGACCAAGCTCTTCTTTGCCCACCAGTCGCCAAGTTGCAAGACTTAGGTTATGTGGCCGATAGCTTCGGTCAGGCTTTTGATGAGCGAGAGGCAGAGTTCCCGACAGGATTGGCCTTGGAACATGTGACAGTGGCTATTCCCCATACCTATGTTGAACATGTCAAACGTCCCTTTATCGCCTTTTACCGTCTGGTAAAGCCGGTAATGCCTTTTATCCAGATGGGGACCGATGATTTGGTAGTTTATCCGCGTTATATCATGATTTTAGGCATAAAAGAAGCCAAGGCTCAGGTGGATCTCCTAGCAGAGCTCATGGCACTTTTAAGCCAGGAGGACTTGGTAGCCAAACTAGAAGCTGCCCAGTCGCCAGAAGCGATTGTAGACCTATTAAGCCATTAGAAAGGATGATTGATTATGAAAAAGATTATTGTTGCCTGTGGTTCTGGGGTTGCGACCTCTCAAACAGTAGCGTCCAAGTTAGATAAGTTGCTCAAAGGCAAGGGCGTACCTGCTCAAGTCGAAGCAGTGGACATTAAATCACTCAAACATCATGTCAAAGATGCGGATGCCTATGTCTCCATCGTTAAAACTAAGGATCAAATCGACATCCCAACCTTTAACGGCATTGCCTTCCTGACAGGTATGGGGCAAGATGCTGAGTTACAAAAGATTATTGATTTCTTGAAGGCCTAGGACCTAGCTTCCTAGCAACGACGACCGTGTGAATCAAGGAGGAATGACACATGGATATCTTACAAACAGTTGTCAATTATGTCTTAAAATGATTTGGGAGCGACCTGTTTTTGTTCCCTCTTAATGTTGATTATCGGGCTTCTATGAAGATGAAATTCTCCGAAGCCTTCCATTCAGCGCTGACCTTAGGGGTAGCCTCTCTGGGATGGGGCTATTGATTGGTTACATGATGACCTCTATGGGGGATGCAACTGCTCTATGGCTACGAGAACAGGCTTCTCCTTGCCACCGTAGACGGGGGTCGGCCTGGTATGGCTACCATCTCTTGGGCTTGGCCATATGCCTTTCTCATGTTCCCTCTGACCATTGGGGTCAACATTGTCATGCTGATGCTCAAACAAACTAAGACCGTCAACGTGGACATGTGGAATGTCTGGGGTAAAATCTTTACCGCCGTTATGGTTTCCTATATTACCGGCAATGTCATCATGGGCTTTTGTTGCACCACGATTCAAATTATTTTTCGAGCTCAAGGCAGGGCGATATGTACGGACCTGAAGTGGAACGTTTGACCGGGATTCCAGGGGTAACTGTGCCGCACTTTTATTGTCTTAATCTCCGTTATTCTCTATCCAATTGATGAGTTGCTGAAGAAGATTCCTTTCTTCAACAAGCCAATGGATGCTGATGCTCTTAAGGAAAAATCGGGATTTTTGGCGAAAACTCCGTTATGGGCGCCATTATTGGCTTCTGTCTTGGGTTTGGCAGCTCGGTTACGGCCTATCAGGGTCCCTCAAGTTAGCCGTCCAAGCAGACGACCGCTATGACCCTCTTCCCAATGATTTCTAAGCTCTTCTCTCAGGCCCCTATCGCCTGTATCTGAAGCCATCTCTGAATTTATGCGGACGAAGTTTAGCGACCGTGAAGTCTTCATCGGTTTGGACTGGCCTATCTTGGCAGGGCGTAACGAACTATGGGTAGCCGTGATTATTACCATCCCAGTGCTCTTGATTATGTCTGTTATCTTACCTGGTAACATCGTCTTACCATTTGCGGGGATTATCAACTTGTCCTTCGTTGTAGGGGCCTTGCTCCTAACCAACGGGAACTTGGCGCGGATGATCTTCCATGGGGTGGTGTCTGCACCGCTCTTCCTCTACGGGGCAACTTTCTTCGCTACTTATATTACCCTGTTTGGCTAATGAAACAGGGGCTGCGGTAGTAGAAGTCGGCAAGCTCTTGTCTTGGTCAACCTTTGAAGGCCCTGATTTCCGTTATCTCTTATCTACTGGTTTGTCTGGCAATATTGTCAGCATCCTACTCTTCGTCTTATGGGCTGGCCTCTTCTATGTGCTCTATCGCGCACGTATGGCCTACAACAAAAAAATGGAAGAGGCAGGTGAATAGAACATGTTCCAAAACAGCACCATCGTTTCGGAATTTGCAGATATTACCCATGTCATGTGGTCAATGGGGTGGGATGAGAAGAACGGAGGCAATATCTCCGCTATTCTCACTGAAGAGCAACTCACACAAATTGATCAAGTGGCATCCCCACGTTTTGTTCCCTTGGAACATGTGCCGGAGAATATGGTAGGTCGTCATGTCCTGATTACAGCGTCAGGCTCAGAATTTCGCCGGGTACGGGATTCCCTGACGGAGACTTTGGGTGTGATTCGAGTAGAGCCTAATGGTTACGCCATTGTCTGGGGCTTCGAAGGGGACAATAAACCAACGTCAGAGATTTATATGCACCTACTTAGCCATAGCACCCGACTGGCAGTAGACCCTCATCATCGGATTGTCCTCCACAACCATGCAACTGAAGTTTCCGCCCTCAGTTTCATTCTGGATCAGACAGACCAAGCCTTCACCCAGACTCTCTGGCGTATGATTACCGAGTGCTTGATTGTCTTCCCGGATGGTATCGGGGTCGTGCCTTGGATGGTTTGTGGGACCGAAGCCATTGGTCAGGCGACAGCAGCCAAACTAAAGGACAGTCGCATCGTCGTCTGGGCTTATCATGGCATCTTAGCCACTGGCTCAAGCATTGCGGACTGCTTTGGCCTCATTGAGACCGTCAACAAGGCAGCCAAGGTCTACCTCAGCATCGCTCACTTGCCACATCAAGATGGCATTAGCGATAGCCAGTTATATGACCTAGCTGACTTCTTCAAAGTTACTCCGCGTTGGGAATTACTAGAAAAATAGCCCACTAGTAGGTTGTCAGAATAAATCCCCGGTAGCTAGATAGCTGCCGGGGATTTTGCATGAGAAGAACCCTACTCTGTAACCAAACTGTAAGCCACCAAAAAATGCGAGAGGCAGCTCTTTGGGCTATATATAGAGGGAGGGGTCTTTATGTATGCGGCTTTGAATGGAGCAGGTAAGTTGGTCTATGCTAGTCAGGTGGTGGGGTTAGTCGGGCAGGGGCCCTGGTTCTGTCCGCGCTGTCATCGGCCGCTTAAATTGCGGTCGGGGAGACGGGTTAGACCCCATTTTGTTCATGTGGATGGGGTATGTGGTCAAACTAAATTAAGTAAACGCCAGGTCATGGAGTCGGAGCGACATCAGGCGGCCAAGCGCCTCTTAGGTCAGACATTCCAAGACCAAGGCGAACGTGTTAATTTGGAGTATTATTTGCCTTCTTCGGGGCAATTTGCGGACCTCTACCTGCCCCAGCGTCAGTGGGTGGCGGAGTATCAACAATCGATTATTTCCGCTCAGCTTCTGACTAGTCGGCAGGCGGATTATCAAGCCTTGGGTCAGACAGTGGTCTGGCTATTATCAGCTGACGTCCTAAGGGGCAAGTTCAAGACCCGTTGGAAACAAACTTGCCTACACTATACCCCTGCTTGGGGTTATTATTGGCTAGCCCTAGATGTGGAGGGCGCCTGCCTAGTTCAGGATTTTCATCTGCCTTTAGTCTATTCCCGCCTGTCTTATACTTATCAAAGTCGTACCCTCTTACTGAGGACTTTGTCTCAGCAGGCTTGGCAGGCGGATTGTCTGGCTTATGGTGATTGGCTAGGACCAAGGACTTGTCACTGCCGAGAAGGCCAAGTCGCTAGCCATGTTCGCAGCCATTTGGTGGCTGGTCACCAATCTTATTGGCGTCAGCTTTATCAGGAGGGGATTCAGGTGGGCACTCTGCCGGCTTGGTGCTTACAGGGACGCTATCAGGTCCTAGTCAGCCCAGAGCCTGGTTGGGTCTGGTTGGCCTATCAGGCTGCTTTTTTGGAGCAAGTTAAAGAAGCCAAGCAAGGATTTACAGGCCAGGACTGGTTGATTTTCCATGAAAATCTAGTGCGGTCTGGCAAAGTTCATCTTGTTCCGACGCCTTTGTTAGGAGAGAAGGGGCGAGCCAGACTGCTGCCAGAAATTTGCCAGTCCGTCCTACGCCTATGGCAGTGGCAAGGCCACCTAGCCTTTGATAGAGATTGGGGCATTTATCGTGTTGTTAGCTAAGGATTGGTAGGTCAAACATGATCAATGTGACTAAAAGGGCACTTCTTTCTCTTCTTCAAGGGCTTTCAATTCAATTTATAAGTGAATTGTGCTAGAATTTATGATGTCTAACTATTTACTAACTTTAAGATGAGGTGACCTTATGTCAGAAGAAACATTACGCACGCGTGAACAACAACCTGAAGCCTTTACCTGGGACCTGACTTCGCTCTATGCGGACGCAGATCAATGGCAGGCTGAATATGACAAGGCAGAAGCTATGGTAGCGGACTTAACATCCTACAAGGGCACCCTGGATCAAGGTGGCGCCCACTTAGTGACCGTTATTGAGGCTATTCAAGCGGCTTGCTTAGTAGTTGAGCGTCTCTACGCTTATGCCCACCTAACCTATGATCAAGATTCAACCAATAGTGCCTCTCAAGTTCTCAATGCTCGAGCTATGCAACTATACAGTAAGTTGGCAGAAGCCATTGCCTTTTTCGACCCTGAATTGTTGAGCTTACCATCCGAAACCCTAGAGGCTTACTTCCAAGAAACACCTGAATTAGATTTCTACCGTCAGTACTTGGATGATATTACCCGTGGGCGTGCCCACACCTTGTCGGCTTCCGAGGAGACCCTCTTAGCGCAACTAGGTGAGATTTTCAGCAGCTCTTATTCTACTTTCTCCTTGTTGGACAATGCTGACTTTGTCTTCCCAACCATTGAGGGACCAGAAGGGCAAGCAGTACAATTAACACACGGGACCTATGGTCGTCTTTTGGAAAGCACTGACCGCCGTGTGCGCCGCGATACTTTCCAACAGTACTATACTGTCTACAACCAATTCAAGAATACCTTAGCCAATGTCTTATCTACCAATATTAAGACTGATAACTACAAGGCCAAAGTCCGCCACTATTCATCTGCACGGGCTGCTGCCCTCTTCCGCAATAATGTACCGGAATCCGTCTATGACACCTTGCTAGAGACGGTGGGCGATCACTTGGGCTTACTCCACCGTTATACCGCCTTGCGTAAGGACCTCTTGGGTCTAGACTCACTCGAAATGTATGACCTTTATACGCCGCTTTCTTGGGGATGCTCCAATCAAGTTTAGCCAAGCAGAAGCGCGGGATATTGTGATGGAAGCTCTGGCGCCAATGGGACCAGATTATTTGGAAATCATGGCTAAGGCCTTCGATGAACGCTGGATTGACTGGTATGAGAACAAGGGCAAACGCTCAGGCGCTTACTCAGGTGGGATGTATGACAGCAAGCCTTATGTCTTACTTAACTGGCAAGACAATATTAATTGGCTCTTCACCTTAGTTCATGAGTTGGGTCACAGTGCGCATTCTTACCTATCTCGCACTAACCAACCTTATGTTTACAGTGATTATTCAATATTCTTGGCTGAGATTGCCTCAACTACTAATGAAAATCTCTTGACGGACTACCTCTTGAAGAAATATCAAGATCCTCAAATCCGTCTCTATGTCCTCAACCACTTCTTGGATGGGGTTAAGGAACGGTCTTCCCGCCAAACCCAATTTGCGGAATTCGAGCACTTCATGCACCAAGCAGATGCCGAAGGAACCCCATTAACTCACGAATTCTTGACCGAGAACTACCGCAAATTGAATGCTAAGTACTACGGACCAAGCGTTAACTCTGACTCTGAAATTGGGCTAGAGTGGGCTCTGAATTCCACACTTCTATTACAACTACTATGTCTTCCAATATGCGACTGGCTTCTCATACTACCTTCTTCGCAGACAAGATTGCATCGGGCGACAGTGCTTTTACTTGAAGCTTTCAGTATCCTTAAGTCAGGTTGCGACTCTATCCAATCGACACCATGAAGAAGGCTGGGTTGGATATGACGCAACGTGACTATATCGAAGCAACACTCAAGGTCTTCGAAGCACGTTTGAACGAGTTTGAAGCCCTCTTGGCAGAAACGAAATAATCCAATAAACTGGGGAAGCAAGCCTTCTCCAGTTTTTTTGTAGCTATAGTGTTTAGGACTGAGCACTACTTTTATTTTCCCACCGCAACTGCTAGAAATCTGACGCTATACGTGATAAAATTTAAGTATGCGACTTTCTAAGAATATGAGGGATTGAATGAAAAAATTTGAATCATTACCGGCGGAACTGCAGACCGAGCAGGTGCGCCCATATTACGAGGCCTTTGGTCACAAGCGCGGGCAACTATTCTTGAAACGGGCCTTCGATATCTTGGTGAGTGCTATCTTGCTACTCTTACTATCACCAATTTTACTCTTCTTCGCTATTTGGATTAAGCTGGACTCACCAGGGCCTGTCTTCTATCGCCAGGAGCGGGTGACAACCTACGGAAGAATCTTCCGGATTTTCAAGTTCCGGACTATGAAGGTGGATGCGGACAAGATGGGGTCCTTAGTGACTCTCAAGAATGATGACCGCATTACCCGCGTTGGACATGTCATTCGCCGTTATCGCTTAGATGAACTACCTCAATTGTTAAACATCTTAACAGGGGATATGAGTCTAGTCGGTACGCGACCTGAAGTAGCCAAGTACGTGGTCGCTTATACGCCTGAGATGAAGGCTACCTTGCTCTTGCCAGCAGGGGTAACTTCTACGGCCAGCATCCTCTTCAAGGACGAGGAAGAATTGATTGCTAAGTTCATCTTGGAGGGGATGGAAGTGGATGATATCTACATCACCAAGGTCCTACCAGAGAAGATGCATTATAACTTATCTTATCTTAAGAATTATAGCTTTCTAGGCGATTTGAAACTCATGGTTCGAACTGTCTTGAAGGTCTTCAAATAAAGGAGCGTTCGCTATGAAAAAATGGAATATTCCCTTCTCACCACCTGACTTAGGCCAGGAAGAAATTGATGAGGTAGTGGATACCTCAAATCCGGTTGGATTACCACCGGCCCTAAGACTAAGAAATTAGAAGTAGAGCTTTCCAACCACACCAGACGCCACGGACAGTCTGCCTAAACTCAGCTACTGCAACTTTGGAATTGATTTTGCGCGTCTTAGGCATTGGGCCTGGCGATGAAGTCATTGTGCCAGCCTTGACCTATACGGCTTCTTGTGCGGTGATTGAACACGTAGGAGCGACGCCTGTCTTAGTTGACTTGCAGTCCACTGGCTTTGAGATGGATTACGATTTATTGGCGCCTAGCTTAACGGCTAAGACCAGGCGGTAATCCCTGGTTGAAATCGCTGGGATTCCTTGTGATTATGACAAACTCATGTCAGTCCTAGAAGCCAAGAAGGATCTCTACCGCTAATCCAGAGCATGCGATTCAAGCGCTCTTTGATCGAGTGATTGTGATTTCGGACTCTGCTCACGCCCTAGGGCAACTTATAAGGGCCAACCAAGAGGAACTTGGGCGGACTTCACTTCCTTCTCCTTCCATGCTGTTAAGAACTTTTACGACTGCAGAAGGCAGGGAAGCGTGACCTGAAGGCTCGTCCAGGCCTTTGATGATGACGAACTCACCGTCTCTTCCAAGTCTTCTCCCTACATGGCCAAAACCAAGGATGCTCTTGCTAAGACCCAAATTAGGGGCATGGGAATATGACATTGTCATCCCAGGTTTCAAATGTAACATGACCGATATCATGGCTAGCATCGGCTTGGTACAATTAAAACGTTATCCAGGTCTCTTGGTTCGTCGTCAAGAATTAGTGGCACAATATGATCAAGGTTTTGCTGGCACAGCGATTAAGCCTTTTGCCCTCATCAAGGCGCGGATTATGAATCTTCTCGCCACCTCTACATTACTCATATTGAAGGGGCTAGTTTGGAAGACCGTAACCGCATCATCAACTTGATGGCGGAGCGGGGCATTGCGACCAATGTCCACTACAAACCACTGCCACTGCTCACCGCTTATGCTAATATGGGCTTTAAGATGGCGGATTACCCAAATGCCTACGCTTATTATGAAAATGAAATTACCTTGCCTCTACATACCCGTTTGACGGATGAAGAGGTAGCCTACATTATTGAAAGTTTCCGTGAGGTTGTGACCCAAGTCCTTGAGGAAGGGGTGTAGACTGATGTTAGTTTCAATCATCACGACAGCGATGAACGAGGAGGCTTATTTGCCAGGTCTCTTCTCAGATTTCCTCAACCAGACCTATCCCCACGATCAAATTGAAATTATCCTCATGAATTCCATGTCGACCGATAAGACCCGAGATCTGATGCTAGATTTTCAAGCTCAGTTCCGCGATGAATTCTACGATATCCAAGTCCATAACAACCTACGCAAATCACTGGCGGCCGGCTTGAACGAAGGCATCAGGGTAGCGCGCGGGGGAGTGTGTCCTCAAGGTAGATGCCCACGCGACCATTCCTGAAGATTTTGTGGAACAGAACGTGGCGGTTATCTCTCAGGGGGAATTCATCTGTGGCGGTAAGCGCCCGACCATCATTGAATCAGACGATCCATGGAGCAAGACCCTGCACCAGGTGGAAGAAGCCATGCTAGGTAGTAGCATTGCCTCTTACCGTAAGGCCGATAGTCCTCGCTATGTCAAATCGATTTTCCATGGCATGTATAAGAAGTCTGTCTTTAACCATGTTGGGGAACTAGATGAGCGACTAGGCCGGACAGAGGACAATGAAATCCATGACCGTCTGCTCAAGGCTGGTTATCAAATTAAGTATGATCCTAGAATTGTCTCCTATCAATATATGAGACCTAACTTCAAGAAAATGGTGAAGCAAAAATACAGCAATGGCTACTGGATTGGCATGACCAGTCATGTTCGACCATCCTGCCTATCGCTCTATCATTTTGTACCATTTGTCTTCACCTTAGCGGTGATTTTCTCTATCCTTATGTTGCCAGTAACGGGATGGTTCTTGGGTCTCTTGGCTCTCGTTTACTTTGGAGCCATGGCCGCTGTAACCGGCCTAACCATCCGCAAGGAAGGCTTCCTACCCCATTATTTGGCCATGCCGTTCCTCTTGTTAGTCGTCCATTTAGCCTATGGCTTTGGGACTATTGTAGGTCTTTTCAATGGTCTACGTTGGCGACAAGAATATTTGTTGAAGAGGAAGAAGCAGAAGAAACAAAGAAATCCGTCTAGCCCTTATGAAAGGAAGATATCTATGTATTCAAAACAAATCGTAAAGAACTGTGCTAATGCAAGTTTTATCCGTAAGATGTTCGAGAAAGGCTTGGAATTAGCCAAGCAATATGGCTCAGAGAATGTCTATGACTTCTCCATCGGTAACCCTTTTGCTGAACCACCAGTAGACTTGCGTGAACGCATGAAGGAATTGGTGACCAACCAGGTGTTCACCGTTATATGCCAAATGTCGGTTTCCCAGATGTACGCGAGAAGGTGGCCGCTTATTATAGCGAACGCTCTGAAAAGCCAATCCCTGCTAGCCATATTGTCATGACAACCGGGGCAGCGGGTGCCCTTAACGTCTTGTTCAAGGCAATTTTGAACCCAGGCGAGCGCATCGTAACTTTTTGCGCCTTACTTTGTTGAGTATGGCTTTTTACGCTCAAAACGTGGGCGCTCATTTGGATACAGTAGAAACTGAATCAACTGACTTCTACCAAACATTGAAGGCTTGCGCCAAGCGATTAAGCCCGATACCCGGATTCTCTTGTTAAACTCTCCTAACAACCCAACCGGTCGCATCTATTCACGTCAAGATTTAGAGGCAGTAGTCAGGGTATTACGCGAAAAGTCAGCAGAATTCGGCCAACCAATTTTCTTAGTATCGGATGAACCTTATGCAACCATTACTTATGATGGCCATCAAGTTCCGAATGTCTTAGATCTTTTATGAGCATGCCATCGTGGTTAACTCCTTCTCCAAATCTTTAGGTTTGGCGGGTGAACGGATTGGTTACATCGCGGTTGGCGCGGATGTTCCAGAAGTTGAAACCTTAATGGATGCCCTCATCTTCTGTAACCGGACATTAGGGCTTCAACAATGCACCTGCCCTGGCTCAAAAGGTCGTAGCAGAGTACTTGGATGTCTTGCCTGATGTAGCAGACTATCAAGCTAAACGGGACCTACTCTATAAGGAACTAACAGCCCTTGGTTTCGAGACCAACTTGCCAGAGGGAGCCTTCTACTTCTTCATGAAGGTGCCAGCTAATTTTGAAAGTTCCGTAGACTTCGCTAACTATGTAGCGGATAAACACCAAATTCTGGTCGTGCCAGGTTCTGGTTTTGGCTGTGAAGGTTATGTCCGTCTGTCCTACTGTGTCAAGATGGAAGTAGTTGAGCGTTCGCTCAAGGCTTGGCAGGCTCTAGCAGATGAGTTAGGCCTCAAGAAATAGATGAGTAAAACGCCTCCTTGTGTATTCAAGGAGGAGTTTTTTGCATTCAAAAATCCCAAGTGATAGGAACTCGCTTGGGATAATTTCTTTTTAAGCCTGGTTAAAGGCATCTAGGAAGCGACGAAGTCCGGCGCGGCCTTCTGAGGTTTGCTTGTAGATTCCAGCGTCTTCAAGGACTCGGGCGAATTTAGCGCCGACAGCTGCTTGGAGTAGACGATCGACTTGGTCAGGGGTCACATCAGGATGGCTAGCAGCCAAGTCTTGAGCCCAGCTTTGATGATAGTCAGCTACTTGATCCAAGGAGGCTTGGCCTAGTAAGAAGTCCTTGATGGTGGCTAGCTCGCCTACTAGGCGTGGAGGCAAGATTGCCAAGCCCATGACTTCAATCAGGCCGATATTTTCCTTCTTGATGTGTTGCACGTCAGGATGTGGATGGAAGAGACCATCTGGATAGGTGTCAGTGGTCCGGTTGTTGCGCAGCACCAAGTCCAATTCGTAGGCGCCATCTCGACGTCTAGCGATTGGCGTAATAGTATTGTGCGGAGTCTCCCCACTAAAGGCTAGGATGTCACAGGCTTCGTCGCTGTATGCTCGCCAGAAGTCGAGGAGCGCCGTCGCTGCATCCGCTAGTGGCGCCTTATCTTGGCTACGTAATCGAATAACAGATAGGGGCCATTTGACTAACTCAACACTTAAATCTGGAAAGGCGCTTAGGCTAGCCGTCTCATAGGCTGGAGCCTGATCCATAGGGAAGGTGTGACGCCCGCCCTGATAGTGGTCGTGGGAGAGGATTGAACCGCCCACAATTGGTAAGTCGGCATTAGAACCGGCGAAATAATGCGGTAGTACCTCGATGATGTCTAGCAGATGCTCGAAGCAAGCGCGGTCGACCTTCATGGGTACATGCTCTTGGTTGAGGAAGATGCTGTGCTCGTTATAGTAGACATAAGGCGAGTACTGCATGCCATAGTTTCCGCCACCTAGCGATAGGCGAATCAGACGGTGGTTTTGACGCGCCGGATGATTGGTACGGCCTCGGTAGCCTTCGTTCTGCATGCAGAGCAGGCACTTAGGATAGTGGCTTGGCTTAGCTAATTTAGCTGCGGCAATATCCTTGGGATCTTTCTCAGGCTTGGAAAGGTTGATGGTAATCTGCAAGTCGCCGTAGTCGCTGGCCACGCTAAAGGCAATATTCTTGGCAATGTGGCGGGTCTTGATATAATCATTAGCCCGCGACAGGGCATAGAAATAATCTGTGGCCCGCTCTGGTGACTCCTGGTAAAGGGCCCAGAAACGTTGATTGAGCACAGAAGGTAGAGGCGTCAACAAATCCATAATAGCCGCCTCAAAGGCCTCGCGGCCGAAGGCAGAGTCTGCAATTAAGCCTTGTTCCAGAGCATAAGCCTCTAGTTGATCTAGATAGTCTAGGAGGCTTAGCTCAGGGTCTAGGGCTTGTTCACAAGAATCAAGACCATCTAATGCTAGACGTGCTAAGAGCTGGTTGACGGTGTAATCGTAATCTAAGGGGTCTAGCCAGCCATCTTGGATGGCGCGTCTGACAAAATGGTGAATGGTTTGGTCAATAGGAATAGTCACAGCGTTCGTCCTCTCTGCTTGCCTAAACATTTGGCAAGCATTCATCATGATTTAGTCAGCTAGAGCGTGGGCACCAGCGCCAACTTGGGCAATATAGAAGCTAGCAGGGTAGCCGATGCTTGCCTCATAGGCTTGGCCAATGGTTGCTTGGACAGCCTCAACGGCATCTTTAGCCACTAAGGCAATGGCACATCCGCCCATGCCGGCACCTGTCATGCGAGCGCCTAGGACGCCTTCTTGTTGCCAGGCCGTGTGAACCAGGGTGTCGAGCTCACGCCCCGTTACTTCATAGTCTTCCTGTAAGCTTATATGGGAAGCATTAAGGAGTTGACCGAAAGTCTTCAAATCGCCAGCAGTCAAGGCTTCTTTGGCTTTAACCGTCCGTTGATTCTCGTAGACTGCGTGTTTAGCCCGACGTTCTAAGACTTCGTCATTAATCAGATGTCGGCTAGTTTCAAAGCCATCAGGGCTCAATTGGCCCAGACTTTGGATTTGCATGCCACCGGCTTGGAGACGGCGTAGGGCTTCCTCGCACTGGCTACGACGTTCATTATATTTTGAATCTGCTAACTCGCGGCGTTTGTTGGTATTCATAATCAGTACTAGGTGTTCGCCGAAAGCCGCAGGGACGAGTTCGTAATCTAGGCTATTGGTATCCAGATAGATGGCCATGTCTTTGGCCCCCATACCAATGGCGAATTGGTCCATGATACCAGAATTAACGCCAATGAAGTGGTTCTCGACTTGTTGGCCAATCTTGACTAAATCCAGACGGGTTAAGGTCAAGTCGAAGAGAGATTCTAGCGTAATCCCCACCAATAATTCCAAGGAAGCAGAACTTGACAGGCCCGCTCCATTAGGGATATTGCCATAAACCAAGAGGTCGAAGCCTTGGTTTATGGTGTGGCCGGCTTGGCGCAAGAATTTGACTTCGCCTTTGACAAAGTTAGTCCAGCTATCTTCTGGTCGGTTAACTAGCTCTTGCGATAGATCAAAGCTGATGAGACCAGCTTCTTCGAAGTTGAGAGAATAGCAACGAACTAAGCTATCTTGACGTCGACGGGCAATACCGTAGGTCCCTTGGGTGATGGCACAAGGGAAGACCCGTCCACCATTATAGTCGGTGTGTTCACCAATAAGGTTAATTCGTCCAGGTGCGAAGAAGGCCCGGCCGGGTTCAGATTCAAAAACTTCCTGAAATCGAGAGTGTAAAGCAGATAATTCCATACAAGTTCCTCCTAGTACTAGCTAGATAATTGAGTAATATAGTTCTATTATACGACTAAATGTAAGGGTGTTCAATGTTATTTCTAACAGAATTTTTATCCTTTTTGGGTAAGGACCCTTTACGTTTACTTTTTAAGTCCAATTTCGGTATAATAAGGAGGTGAGAAAAATAGGAAAGGAGGGTGGCGCCATGATTCGCAGTGTCCCCCTGAACGCCCAGGATGTCTGGATTAATATTGAAGCGGATGCCCTAGAAAAACACCCCGAGTGGATCGAGGAGTTCGACTTGGACGATGAGATAATCGAATATGCGGCCGACCGTAATGAGCGGGCTCGGGTGGATTATGATCGCCAGAGCCATACCTTCGTCCTGATTTTCAATGTGCCTAATCGCATTAAGCAGACCCGGCACTATGAGACCGTACCGATGACCTTCATCGTTCAAAAGCATCGCCTGATTACGATCAGTAACGAGGAAAATGCCTATATTCTGCAACGTATGCATCGCAACCTAGAGTTAGAGCCAGGGCAAAGCCTCTTCGGCTTTCTATTCGAAGCCCTCTATCGGGTGACGGATGAGTATTTCCCTTTGGTTGAAGAAATCAACCGTGAACGAGATCAGTTGACCCGGCTCTTGCGTGACAAGACCACGCGGGAGAATCTCCTGGCCTTATCGGATATGGAGACCGGCATGGTCTATTTTCATTACCGCCAGCAAGCAGAATACCGTCCTCTTGGAGCAGTTGCGGACCTTATTGGTTTTCCGCTCGCTAACGGAAGTGGAGCGGGAGCAATTGGAAGATGCCCTGATTGAAGCGCGCCAGTTAGTGGAAATGACCCAGTTGACAGGCCAAACCCTACAACAACTGTCAGACACCTATAACAATGTCTTGAATAATAACTTGAACGATATTTTTCGAATTCTGACCACGCTAGAGATTATCCTCATGGTACCGACCTTTGTGACCGGCTTCTTCGGTATGAACGTGCCGATTCCCTTTGCCAATCATCCTCTGGGCTGGTTGATTACCTTGATTATTAGTATTGCTGGATGCTTAGTAATTAATGGCGTCCTCAAAAATCTCTTGGCCCGAAAATAAGAAAGGAGGCTCCCCATGATTAGCATGCGACCAATCAACGAGACAGATAGCTGGCTCAATATTGACGTGGACACCATTGCCTCCCGGCCGGACCTCCTCAGTCAATATGGCTTAGATGAAGAGATTGTCGAATACGCCCTGGACCGTAATGAACGTGCCCGGACCGAGTACGACCGTGAACGCAATACCTTTATCATCATCTATAATGTCCCTAATCCCATTAAACAGGATTACCACTATGAGACGGTGCCCATGACCTTTATTGTTCAGCCCAACCGACTTATTACCATCAGCAATGAGGCCAATGCTTACCTGATACCAGAATTCAGCCGTTATCTAGATGCCAATCCTGGGGTTTCGGTCTTCACCTTCCTCTTCGCTTCACTCTATACCGTGTCTGAACAGTATTTCCCTTTGGTTGAGAAATCAACCAGGAGCGCGACCAACTTAACCAGGTTCTCAGACAGAAGACCACCAAGCAGAACCTCTTCGCCTTGTCAGACTTGGCCACTGGGGTTGTTTACTTTGTCTCAGCCACCAAGCAGAATGTGGTGTTGTTGGAACAACTGCGGACCCAGTTTATGTCTCGTCTGCTGGATGAGACGGCGCGCGAGGAGTTGGAAGACTCCTTGATTGAAGCCAAGCAATTGGTGGAAATGACCCAGTTGACCTCGACTATTTTGCATCAACTGTCGGGCACCTATAACAACGTCTTGAACAACAACCTGAATGACACCATGAAACTCTTAACCATTGTGTCCATTCTCCTGACGATTCCTGATATTATCACCTCCTTCTTCGGGATGAATATGCCCCTACCTTTTGAGCAAGATGCCATGGGCTGGGTCTATATCTTGTTGATCTCGGCAGTTGGCTGGGTAATTGGCCTGCGAATTCTCAACTATCTCATGGATAAGAAGCAATAGCGACTAGGAAAGGGGGCAGACGTTACATGGCCCTAATTGAACAAGAAGTAAAAATTGCCTTGGAGGCTGAGAGCTTTGCTCGGCTTAAGGCGGGTTTGGGCCTAGATGGGGTGGCTCCACGCCAACAGGTTAACCACTATTACGATAGTGAGCAGGGCGCCCTTAAGGAAGCCCAGGCTGCCTTGCGCCTACGGCAATATGACCAAGTGAGTGAGTGGACCTTCAAGCAGGCTTTGGACCAGTTCCAAGCCTTGGAAATCACGCAAACTAATCCGGAGCACCTAGATTCGGTGCCTGCTAGTCTGGCTGGCTCCTGGATTCAGGATGAGGATCTCTTAGCTGCCTTAGCTAAAGTAGGTCTAGAGCCCCAGGACTTAGTTCTGCGTTATGGTTTTCAGACTAATCGCTGGACCTTAAACTTAGGCTGGGGTGAGCTGGTGCTAGATCAGACTCTCTATGGTGATCAGGTCGATTATGAGTTAGAGTTAGAAGCTCAAGACCTGTCCCAGGCTCAAGACTATATAGCCAGATTAAGCCAGACCTACGATTTTCCGCTCCTAGTAGCAGACAAGAAAATTGCCAGAGTTAGCGCCTATTACGCCGCATTAGAGAAGAATAAATGAGCTAGTGGTCCACTCTTTGGAGTGGACCACTAGCTGCATGGGAAAAGGGCGAAAAAGGCCCGAAATGCAGAAAAATCCAAGAGCCAGTGGTCCACTTTGAAGAGTGGACCACTAGCTGCATGGAAAAGGACGAAAAAGGCCCAAAATACAGAGAAAGCCGAAAGCCAGTGGCCCACTTTGAAGAGTGGACCACTAGCTAACTGAGAAATAGAAGAGAATAGTCCGCTTCATCCCAGCAGAGCAAGATTCAGTCTCAATGTCTTTTAGCCGGGCTATAAGGCATTTCATTAGAACTTGTCTATTCTTTGTGTTAAGATAAATTTAAGAAATCCAGTCGGAGAGGAGGGAATGTCGCATGCCACAAGAGCAAGTGGCCTATCAAGTATCGGGCCATGGTCAGGCCAGATTATTTGAGTTGTATCTCTTTGTTAACCCCCTTGGGCAAGATTGCCGCAGAGTAGAGCGCGAACTCAGTCGTGCGATTAAGCAAATGCCGGCCAAGACGGATGTGCATATTCTCTGCTTCACCAGTCAACCCCTCATTGCCCGTTACATGATGCAGCTGGGCTATGAACCTCAGGATTTGCGTCATCGTAACGAAATTTTCCAGAAGATTTATTCTGCCACCTTGGCTTACCGGGCGCTGGGTCTGTAAGGCAAGCTACGTGGCCGTCAATACCTCTACGAAATGCAAAGTAGCATTACTCTGATTTAGAACGGCTGACAGATGAATTCTTGGCCGGCTAGCCTGTGATATTGGCTTGGACTTGGCCCTCTTCGAGAGTGACCGACGTTCTCAATACGTCAAGGAACTCTACTATCGTGATCAAAAGATTGCGCTCGAGATGAAAGTACAAAGATACACCGTCACTCATTATTTTTGAACAGTGTTCCGGAGACCCGGCATCCTCTTACAAGGGCCGATGGAGTGCCAACACATTCTGGAACAAGTGGACTTATTAATGGATAAAACATAGCCTCGACCTACTCGGTTGAAGTTGGTCGCAACAAAAGGATATTAATAGAGAGGCTAGAACTTGGTTCTAGCCTGTTTTGTGAGGAAGAAACATGAATATATTTGTTACCTAGAAAAAACTATGCCAAGTAAGTGAAAGTTATTACATTAGATGATTATAAAAAGTAAAAAGAGTAGTGTTTGACAAAAATTAATATGGACAAGAAATTCGTTAAAAAAACATCCCAAACCAATCTTGAAAACGGATTCTGTATGGTGTACACTTTACTTGTTATAAAGAGATTTTTAAGTTAAATTATTAAAATACATGAGTAAATTATTAGATGGTTTGATGATGAGAAGAGAAGATAAAACTTAAAATTTTTCAGGAGGAGTAAAATATATGTGCTTTGCTCACTACGACCGTGAGAGTGGACATACTCAATCACTAAAAGATCATTCGGTAAATGTTGCGTGTATGTGTTTTGAAAGAGGAAACGAAATTCAACAAGGAACTATAATGCTAATTATAGGATTATATCACGATGTAGGCAAAGCTGATAGAAAAGTTCCAAGATAAACTTATGAATAATCCCACTAGACATGTAGATCATTCATATGCAGGGGCAAAGTACTTGTCATATAAAATAAGAAATGTTTTAAACGAGAACAAATCTGAAATAGATTCTTTTTTAGCGAGTAGCTTCCAAGAGATAATTGTATATGTAATATTAAGTCACCATGGTATATTTGATATCCCTTTAAGCCAATCGGAGGATAGTAAGGCAGATGAATTTAGATTCAGCAACTTGATGAGAAGATGCTTACAATATAACGATGGAAACGAATATCATTATGAAGAGGATGTAAAACCTTTTATTCAGAATTTAGAAGAGAGCATATTGGAACATGAGCATAAAGAAATTGATCAGCTAATTATTGATGCTTTTGATGAATATATACTAGCTTGGGAAAAACTAGGTCTTGTTCCTGAGGAAAGTGAACTGCTCTATTATACTGGAATGTTCATGAGATTATACTTATCTATTCTTAAAAATGCGGATATCCAAGATACTATTAATGCTTTTGATGAAAAATAGTGCCTATGAGTATGGATAAACGGAAACGCTTAAAAGACGTTATCTGAGATCCATCGAAGAGAAGTACTCACAATATAGTGGCGCAACAGGGAAAATAAATAGAATACGTCAAAGAATATCAGAGATAGTAAAGAAGCGTGGAAAAGAAGATACAGTGGGTATTTATCGATTAGATTTACCAACTGGTGCAGGAAAGACAAATCTAAGTATACGATATGCTTTTCATCAGATGATAGAACAAAATATGTCATCATTTATTTATGTTGCGCCTTTTTTATCGATTTTAGAGCAAAATGCAGCCGAAATAAAGGAGATTGTTGGAGAAGAAGGTGTTTTAGAGCATCATTCAAATATTATGAATGAGCAAGACGATGAATTTGAAGATGAATCATATTCGAGGAGATTAATGAGTTTTACAAAAGAGACTTGGGATAATCCTATCACTTTAACGACCATGGTACAATTTTTTCAAACGTTATTCAAAGTAAAATCTTCTAACATTAGAAGATTCTCAAGTCTTATTCGTGGAGTAATTGTACTAGACGAAGTTCAGAGCCTTCCGTTAGAAGTTACAAGTGTATTTAATTTAAGTATGAATTTCCTATGCAAAGTAATGGAAGCAGTGGTGGTTTTATGCACAGCAACTCAGCCTTTTATTGAGTGTTCCAAGGATTCAGCATAAACTTATGTACGGAGATTGTAATGGAGAAAATACTGATATTATCTCATTAACTATGGAGGAACGATCTAGTTTTGAGCGTACTCAAGTTAGAAAATTTAATGATTCAAATGACTACGTCAGTATTGAAGAGGTGTGTAGCGAAGTTCTAGAACATAATCAATCAACTTTAATAATTTTAAATACAAAAAAAGCTGTGGAAAAAGCTATATTTGCTAATAAGAGAAAAACGGATAGAACTTGTTATTACCTTTTCTACAAATATGTGTGTCGCTCACCGATTAGATAGATTGGAAAAATACGTAATGAGTCGCATGTGGGAAAGCAATTATTTGTGTGAGTACTCAGTTAATCGAAGCCGGTGTTGATGTAGACTTTCATCGCGTAATAAGATCGTACGCAGGGATTGATTCTCTGATACAGACATGCGGGAGATGTAATCGAGAAGGTTTACGTGATAAAGGGGAAGTACTTCTGTTAGACTCCCAGATAAAATTGAGAATGTCTCATCTTTGAAGGTTATCAAAGATAAGCGAAAAGTAACAGAGAGTATTCTGAGAGAAATTAACTCGACTATTGACTTAACAAGACTAAATGATGAGTTTTATTCGAAGTATTATGAATTAGACGAAAGTCAAGAAAAATTTGATTACCCTGTAAACAATACTACTGCTTACAGGTATTTATCAGACAATAGAGGATTAGGTTTTGAAGTGAAAACGTTATTAAAACAATCTTTTAGAACAGGCGGAAATGCAATTCAATTGATAAAAGATGAATCTATTAGCATCATCGTTCCGTATAGTCAGAAAAAGTAAACGGATGATTGAAACTCTAGAATTAGAACTATCAAAAAGGAGTTAGATTTGATACTAAGCAAGGAAAATTTATTAAAAAGTCTGATTAGGAAGTTACAGAGATATACGGTTAATGTGCCTCAAGGTAGTGAGTTCATTAGCTATACTAAACCTTATTTGAATCAATCAATACTAATCCTAAGCGAGGAATATTATGACGAAGATAGGGACTTGTATCAATAGCACGAGGGTTTATATATTAGAGAGAAAATTTTATCTAGAAAATGAAGGAGGAGTCAAGGTGTATAGGTCGAAAAATTTTTATGTCCGAGTGACAGGAGACTTAGCATTGTTTACTAGTCCGCAAAGTAAAGCTGGTGGAGAAAGGACGAGCTATCTAGTTCCCACTAGGCAAGCACTGACGGGAATCGTTGATGGAGTCTATTTTAAGCCAAGTATTCAAAATATTGTGACGGAAGTAAAGGTAATGAATCGTATCCAGACAGAAGTACATGGTATAAGGAATTTATTAAGGAATGGAGGAAGTGATTTAAGCTATATTTCCTATTTACACAATGTGGAGTATTTAGTGAAGTTCCATTTTATATGGAATAAAGCAAGACCAGATTTACAGCAAGATTGGATTTCAAAAAAACATGAGGCCATTATGACTCGTTCACTGGATAAAGGAGGTCGGTTAGATCTTTTTTTGGGGGCGAGAGAATGTCATGCGACTGCAACAGGAATTTCAGAGAAAGAGTATAAGGATTCTGTATCATTTTACGATGAGCAAGAAGTAGATTTGGGCTTGATGTTTCATTCTTTTGCTTACCCTATAAATGAAAAGGATTCTTTACGGTCATATTTTACAACTACAAGGATGATAAATGGAATCATAAAATTTAAGGCACAGTCTGAATGTGAAGTTGAAAACGTGTTGTCAGCCAAAGGGATAGGAAAACGAAATGGTATGAAAACAGTCGATGAGGAATTTTTGGAATATGAGCAATGGGAGAAGGAGGGAAAAGTAATGAATTTCTTTACTGCATTGATGAAGGCATATAATGCAGCTGAAAAAATAAGTTTGGTTGATAAATTTGAAGTAGGCCATCCAGTTCTTTTGCCACTTTTTCATAACAGTATCCAATCTAATGGGAAAAATATTATTGAAGTCTGTCTGGATACAAAAGGTCAGCTGATTGAGGCAAAGTTTATAGAAAAAGGGGAAAAGATTATTTTTCCGGTAACTTCTAGCTCTATGAATAGGACAAGTAAAGCAGTTCCTCATCTGATCGCAGATACGATAAAGTACTTAGATAGTAGGCAAAGTCCTAACAATTATGATGCTTATATAAATCAATTATCGTTATTTATGGGGAAGTGTCATAACGAAGAGGTCAAAGAATTCTTAAACTATATATTAATTTTTATAAGGGATCCTAATGCACTAAATAAAGTTAGCTATAGCCTTGAGTCAGCGAACGAATCCAGTAAAAATGCTAATTTGGTCGAAAATAAAAACCAATGAATAATAAAACCATGATTACTTTTTGCAGTTGAAAAACTTCAGGGACGGTAAACGTTGTTCTGTTTCAAGTTATAAAGAATTACATCAAGAACATATCAAGCGGTAGCTAGATTCGAAAAGAGGAGTTAGGTACGTGTAATTTTACAGGTGAGCAAGACGTTGTGGTATCTATACATCGCTCTGTTGCAGGTACCGCTAAATTAATCCCTCAGAAAAGTTACGATGAAATGTATAAAGGGAGATTTAAAGTAGCTTCAGATGTAGTTTCTATCGGTCAAACAACCTCGGAGAAGGCACATTTGATGTTGAAATATTTAATGGAGAGCCCTCAAAGTAAGATTAATTTAGGTGAAAATCACTTTTTATAAATTGGTTTAGTGACGATATTAAAAACGAAAGTAAAATAGACTTGACAAAAAGAGACCATGTTTGAGGACCCGTTTATTTGGGAACCGCCTAGAAAAAAGTCCGTAACAGATGTTGTATCGCAGGAAAATAGGAAGATAGCTTTATCCTTCATTCGAGGCAAACGACTTTTTAATGATGTATCCTCTTATTATGGAGCAATTATTAATAAAGTGAATGATGGTAGAGCTTCTTAATATATTTTCGGGAATTGAGGAGCGCTGAATTATTAGAAAAATCTAGAAGAATGGCAAAAAAATATTCCTGGCCTAATAGCAATCAGAAGTTGTTGGCAAACACCTGCACTAATTGGGATTGTTGAAGTCATGTATGGTACCGAAAAAGGATTCGCTTCTCACAATACGTAACAAAAAAATTAAGAATAAATTATTACAAGAACTGATTATGTGTCTTCTAGATAAAAAGCCAATATCTAGAGCAATTACTAAACAACTAGAGTTGAATATTAGAAACCGGCATAAATACGAAAAAGAATGGTACAAAAGTAGAGCATGTTGCATTATCTGTATTGAAGAATCAAGGAGAGGAGCAATTTTTCACCAATGTTAGATGAAAAGAATGTAGATAGATCTTATTTATTCGGTCGGCTTTTTGGCAGTGTTTGAACTTTTAGAGTTAGAAAGCTATAAATTAGATAGTGAATCGAAAACGAGAATTCCCAATGCACAAAGATATTGGGCAGCTTATATGGGACAACCAGCGAAAATAATGCGGACCCTTTTTGATAAAACATTACCTTACGCGCAAAGACTCCAAAATAGTAATCATAAAGGAATATTCTTCAAATTAGAGAAGGAGCGTCAAATAATAATTGAGGGCTTGTCAAGATATCAAGAAACAGAAGCTATAAACCTACCATTAGATTTCACATTTATTTTTGGGTATTACGGGAAAAAATATATCTTTACCAGAAATAGCGAGAAAGAAAACAAGGAGGAAGAAAAATGATTACCCGTAAAGTAGACTTTATGTTAACGTTTGAGGTGGAGTGTGCTAATCCAAATGGAGACCCTTTATCTGGAAATATGCCTAGGACAAATTCAGAAGGATATGGTTTAGTTAGTGATGTTGCGATTAAGCGAAAGATTAGAAATAGACTTCAGGACGAAGGGTATCAAATCTTTGTTCAAGCGAATGAACGTATACACGATGGTCATACTTCTTTGCAAAAACGTTTTGAATCAAAGTTTAAAGATGAAAAAGACGAAGCTATCATTGTGAAACAAGCTAATCAAGAGTGGATTGATGTTAGAGCATTTGGGCAGGTATTTACATATTGCGATAAACCAATTGGAGTTAGAGGGCCATTGTCAATTAGCATGGCAAAATCTTTGAATCCAATTGTAACATCGACAATGCAAATTACTCGCAGTACGAATGGTAAGGAGCAAAAACTGGGAAATAAAGGATCAGACACAATGGGATCTAAGCACTATGTTGAGTATGGAGTCTATTTAGTCAAAGGTTCTGTAAATGTGTTTTTCTCCGAAAAAACAGGATTTAATGATAAGGACTTGAAGGCTATAAAATTGGCAATTAAGACTTTATTCGAAAATGATGCATCAACTGCTCGGCCCGAAGGTTCTATGCGAGTTAAGGAACTATTTTGGTTCACCCATCCTGATAAACTCGGAGTTGTTTCAAGTGCGAGAATATATGATTTACTTGAATGGAAGTCGAATGGCGCAAATAAGAATTATAATGATTACAATATTCATCTGAATAAGAATGAATTGATGAAGTATCAAGAGAAAGGATTAGAAGTTGAAATTATAGAAGGTGACTAACTTGGTGTATGATGAAGATGATTATTTGATGTTATCTGGTATACAACATTTCTATTTTTGTAAGCGCCAATGGGGATTAATACATCTAGAACAACAGTGGAAAGATAACGAAGCTACGGTACACGGCCAGATGCTTCATGAGAAAGCGGATAATCCTCTACTTAAGGAAAAACGGCACGGTGTCATAATATCACGCGCCGTTCATATTGTATCAAAAGAGTTAGGTTTGTACGGTATCATGGATGTTTTGGAACTACATTCTTGTAAGCATGGCATCAGAATTAATGGACATACTGGTTTTTGGGCTCCTAATATAGTTGAATATAAGAGGGGGAAGCCAAAGAAAGATTTACGGGATATCGTACAGTTGATTGCTCAAGTACTTTGTCTAGAGGAAACATTTGAGTGTCAAATTAAAGAAGCGTCATTATATTATCATGCTGTTAACCAGAGAGTAACCGTGCCAGTAACAGAGGATTTGAGGAATATAGTGAGACAGTTAGAGGCAGATATGCATACATACTATCGTCAAAAGCAAATACCAAAAGCAGAGTATTTCAAAAATTGTAAATTGTGTTCTTTAGTCGATGTTTGCTTACCAAGATTAAGTAAGAAAGGACGAAATGTAGAAAATTATATTGAAGCAGCTTTGAAAAGTGGTGTGGATGAATGAAGAAGTTATTAAATACTCTTTATATTACTGAAGACGATTACTATGTATCTCGTGAACGCGAAAATATTGTAATCAAACAAGATAAAAATATAGTAGCGCGTTTCCCCTATCGTATTATTGAGGGTATCATCTGTTTCTCATATGTAGGTGTGTCTCCAGACTTATAGAACTTTGTTCTGAAAACAATATTAATTTATCGTTACATACACCCTCAAGGGCGCTTTTTGTGGTAGGTTTGTTGGGCCTACAAGTGGTAATGTGCTTTAAGAAGAGCGCAGTACCGATTAGCAGATGCCACTGATTCTCTTGAATATGCTAGAAGGTTTATTCTAGCAAAAATTTCGAATTCAAGAAAATATTTACTAAGATTTAAAAGGGATCATCGCAATCAGATTCCAAGCAATTTTTTTGAGTCCATTGAAGTAGAACTCTGTAAGTCAATAGATGCCGTTCAGACAACAATGGATAAGGACTCACTTAGAGGTATTGAAGGTCAAGTCATAAACCAGTTTTTAAACTCTTTTGAATTTTTATGCTAAAAATAGCATAAAAATCTAGTTATCCGCATAAAAACTGGACTTATCACACTTTATCAAGGTCAAAAACCACTCAATTTACTACTAATTTACTACTTATGAATGAGCTTTTGATACGACGATTTATCCTTGAAAAAGTGAAGATATAAAGATACTTCCAATAAAATTTGAATATTTAATAGGTAGACACTTCAAAAATGAGGTGTCTATACCCGATTTTTGAAAGGAAGGAACTTATGAAAACAAAAATCAAGAATCAAAAGGTCGTTCCCTCACTCTTTAAGACCATCAAACATTCATTCAGCCAATAAAAAAGAAAGGATAGGTAAAAATATGGAACTTAAATTTGTGATTCCCAACATGGAAAAAACATTCGGCAATTTAGAATTTGCTGGCGAGGATAAAGTCGTTCAGCGAAGAATCAACGGACGGCTAACTGTCTTATCAAGAAGCTATAATCTCTATTCTGATGTTCAAAGAGCAGATGATATTGTGGTGGTGCTTCCTGCTGAAGCTGGCGAAAAACATTTCGGCTTTGAGGAACGTGTGAAGTTAGTCAATCCACGTATTACCGCAGAGGGCTACAAAATCGGCACTCGTGGTTTTACAAATTACCTTTTACATGCTGACGACATGATAAAAGAATAAAGAAAGAGAGGAAAAATGATGAGATTAGCAAATGGCATTGTATTAGATAAAGACACGACTTTTGGAGAATTGAAATTCTCTGCTCTACGTCGTGAAGTGAGAATCCAAAATGAAGACGGGTCGGTTTCAGATGAAATCAAGGAACGTACCTATGACTTAAAATCCAAAGGACAAGGACGCATGATTCAAGTAAGTATTCCTGCCAGCGTGCCTTTGAAAGAGTTTGATTATAACGCACGGGTGGAACTTATCAATCCCATTGCGGACACCGTTGCTACTGCCACCTATCAAGGAGCAGATGTTGACTGGTATATCAAGGCAGACGATATTGTGCTGACAAAGGATTCTAGTTCATTCAAAGCTCAACCACAAGCAAAGAAAGAACCGACACAAGACAAATAGTCGCTAGGTAGAAAGGAGACTTTTTCGCATGAAACAGCGTGGTAAAAGGATTCGCCCATCTGGTAAAGATTTAGTCTTTCATTTTACGATAGCGTCACTCCGCCTGTTTTCCTGCCGGTTGTCGGACTGTTTCATGTGAAGACAATCCACAGAGATCAACTGGCAGGATTTTAACTCTATCACAAGCAGATAAGATTGACATTCCCTATTTAATTATCAGTTTGTGTCGCACTTTTTATCTGCTTTGTCGGTAGCGTTTTGTATTCAAAACGGGTTCGCTATGATACGGTTAAACAACTTTACCACCGTCAAAAACTGGCAAAGATGATACTTGAAAACAAGTGGTATGAATCTGAACAGGTCAAAACAGAGGGTTTCTTTTAAAGATAGTCTGGTCGTACAAAGGAAAAAGATAATCCTACTTTCCCTAAAAATGTATTATCGACTTAAAATGGCTTGATACAGATGCGGGTGGAAATCACGTCGGAAAAATATCAAGACCAACTCTTACACTTGGAAAAGAAATTAGAGAGTGGCTTTGTACTGTGAGCTGACGGATAAAGAGTTAAAGATTCCTATGTGGAATATACTTTTGCTCTATGACACACATAGCCAGTCGTATTTCTATTGATGAAGTAGAAGCTAAAGATGGTAAACTTCGCTTAATGAAAAACGTATGGTGGGAATATGATAAGCTCCCTCATATGTTGATTGTCGGTGGTACAGGTGGCGGTAAAACTTACTTTATACTGACACTGATTGAAGCCTTGCTTCAGCAGATTCAAAACTGTATATTCTTGACCCGAAAAATGCTGGACCTTTGCGGACTTAGGTTCTGTGATGGCAAATGTCTACTATAGAAAAGAAGACTTGCTTTCTTGCATTGAAAACATCTCTATGAAGAAATGATGAAACGTGGCGAGGAAATGAAGCAGATGAAGAACTATAAGACTGGCAAAAATTATGCTTACTTAGGTCTCCCGGCACACTTCTTAATCTTTGATGAATACGTCGCTTTCATGGAAATGTCTGAAATCAAAAAGAAAACACCTGCAGTTATGAATAAGTTGAAACAGATTGTCATGTTAGGTCGTCAAGTCGGCTTCTTTCTAATACTGGCTTGTCAACGTCCAGACGCAAAATATTTAGGCGACGGAATCCGCGATCAGTTTAATTTCAGAGTGGCTTTAGGTCGTATGTCTGAAATGGCTATGGCATGATGTTTGCAGTGACGTGCAAAGCGATTTCTTCTAAAGCGAATCAAAGGTCGTGGCTATGTTGATGTAGGAACAAGCTGTCATCAGAGTTTTATACTCCCTTTGTACCAAAGAGGATGCGATTTCTGGAGGAAATTAAAAAGTTATCCAACAGCAGACAGTCCACGCAGGCGACGTGCGAAGCGGAAGTCGCAGGTGTGGACTGATTCTTCGGCCGGTGTGGCAATAGCCACGCCAAGACTTAACCCCCGTATCTCAACAGGGGGTACAAACTCGACAGGAAACAGTCAAAAACATTAGAAAATCCTTTGTCATAGTGATTTACAAAATTTCAGCGTATGTCAAATGGGCTTTAAAAAGTTGACATACGCCTTTTTGATTGAGGATTTTTACTGAATGAACAAACTTGGTTTACAGCATTTAAAGAAAAACGCTGGCTTATGGACTATCTCAAAACCGTTTAGCTGCTGCGACTGGTACAAGGCAGTATCTAAGCGATATTGAAACAGGAAAAAGTCAAGCCATCAGAGGATTTCACAGCAGTCCTTTGGGAAGCTCTGGAACGCTTCAATCCCGACGCTCCCCTTGAAATGCTGTTTGATTATGTAGGATTCGCTTTCCGACAACAGACGTACAGCAGGTGGTCGAAAACATCTTACAACTGAAACTGTCCTATTTTCTTCATGAGGACTATGGTTTCTATTCTTATTCAGAGCATTATGCTTTAGGCGACATATTCGTCCTTTGCTCCCATGAACTGGACAAAGGAGTTCTGGTGGAATTGAAAGTCGGGTGCAGACAATTTGAAAGCTATCTTCTGCACAACAAAGAAGCCGGGTATGAGTTCTTTATGGACGTTTCGGTAGTGGCGGTGTGATGAAACGCCTTGACCTTGCCATTAACGATAAGACAGGGATTTTGAATATCCCTGTACTCACTGAAAAGTGCCAACAGGAAGAATGTATCTCCGTCTTCCGCAGTTTTAAAAGCTATCGCAGTGGCGAACTGGTACGCAAAGAGGAAAAGGAATGTATGGGAAACACCCTCTATATCGGTTCATTACAAAGTGAAGTTTATTTCTGTATCTATGAAAAGGACTACGAGCAGTACAAGAAAAATGATATTCCCATTGAAGACGCAGAAGTAAAAAACCGTTTTGAGATTCGATTGAAAAATGAGCGTGCCTATTATGCAGTCCGTGATTTACTCGTCTATGACAATCCAGAGCATACCGCCTTTAAAATTATCAATCGGTATATCCGTTTTGTAGATAAAGACGATTCCAAACCTCGTTCTGATTGGAAACTGAATGAAGAATGGGCTTGGTTTATTGGGAACAATCGTGAACGATTAAAACTAACCACAAAACCAGAGCCTTACTCCTTCCAAAGGACGCTGAACTGGCTATCTCATCAAGTTGCCCCTGACCTTAAAGGTTGCGATTAAACTTGATGAAATCAACCAGACGCAAAGTTGTAAAAGACATTCTCGACCATGCGAAACTGACAGACCGACACAAGCAGATTTTTGAAGCAACAGTCAGTAAAAAGAACAGGACGTGATAACAACAAAAATAACTCAAATACAAATTCATTGAATATAGAGAGGAGAACATTTTTATGAATTTTGGACAAAACCT